>ENA-OQDT01001074-OQDT01001074.1-human-gut-metagenome-genome-assembly--contig:-NODE-1074-length-16801-cov-3.533405_pt1 | contig 16801 bp, 15 predicted proteins | sample MGYA00242786_ERZ504617 | MGnify/ENA primary metagenome ERZ504617 (study PRJEB26092, sample SAMD00036337) | human gut metagenome | host: Homo sapiens | study: EMG produced TPA metagenomics assembly of...
AAATCTAATTCCATAATCTGATATTTTGTTTTGTTTACATTATCTTTTTAATTCTTTCCAATGCTTCTGCCAGGCTTTTCTTCTTTGGCACATGAGGGGAAATACGGGATATAGCGTTTGCCGTTGCTGCCGAAGATAAAGCCCGGAGTAATGAACACACGTGCTTCGTGCAAAACTTTTTCGGTCAGTTCTTCTACATCATTGTAAGATTCGGGAATGCGTCCCCAAAGGAACATACCTACCTGATTGGGATCAAAGCTACAACCGAGTACTTTCATAATCTCTTCTGCCAGTTGGCGGCGACGGCTATATACATTGACGTTCGCTTCTTCGTGCCATTCCACACTGTTGTTGTAAGCTTGTGCGGCGGCCAGTTGCATGGGGCGGAAAGTTCCTGAGTCAATATTACTCTTTATTTTCAATATCCATTGTATAAACTGCGCATTGGTGGCGAGCATTCCCACACGCCAGCCGGGCATATTGTGGCTCTTGCTCATAGAGTTGAACTCGATGCAGCATTCTTTGGCTCCGGGCACATTAAGAATACTCAGTGGTTTCTTGTTCAGGATAAAGCTGTATGGGTTGTCGTTTACAATCACAATATTATGGCGGCGTGCAAAGTTTACCAGCTTTTCATACAGTTCCATCGTGGCGTTCGCTCCGGTCGGCATATTGGGATAGTTGGTCCACATAATCTTGACGCGGCTCAAGTCCATCTTCTCCAGTTCATCAAAATCGGGTTGCCAATGATTGTCTTCGCGCAGGTTGTAGTTCACAATCTCACTGCCCAATATTTTATTTAAAGAGGTGTAGGTAGGATACCCCGGATTGGGAACCAATACCTGATCACCCGGATTGACCAATGCCAGCGTCACATGCAGGATACCTTCTTTGGAACCGATGAGCGGCTGGATTTCGGTTGCCGGATCAAGCTCTACATGATACCAACGCTTGTACCAGTCGGCCATGGCTTTGCGTAATTCAGGAATGCCGACAGTAGGTTGGTATCCGTGCGCATCAGGACGCTTTGCCTGTTCGCACAACACATTGACGGTTTCTTCCGAAGGAGGCATGTCAGGGCTTCCGATACCCAAACTGATTACATTCTTACCTTCGGCATTCATTTGTGCCACTTCTTTCAGTTTACGGCTGAAGTAGTATTCGCTAACATTCGCCAGACGGTCTGCCGGCTGAATATTATATGGTTGATGTTCCTTCTGCATATTCTCCTAATATTTTAAGTTCTTTTGTCAATGGTGAAACGGCGTCGATAGACTGCTTGTATCTTAAATAATCATTGAAAATTACGTCTACATAGAACAGATATTCCCATTCGCGGCCTATAATCGGTAATGATTGAATCTTGGTCAGATTTATTTTATAGAAAGAAAAGATAGAGAGCACTTGCGACAGGCTTCCTTCGTTGTGGGGGAGGGAGAAGACGATGTTAGCCTTGTTTACTTTCGAACGTTCACGTAAGTCATCGGCTTTCCATGGGTCGGCCACTACAAGGAAACGCGTGAAGTTGTGTTTGTTTGTTTCGATGCCTTCTTCCAATACTTTCATTCCGTACAAATCGGCGGCGTATCTGGAGCAGATAGCGGCGTGTCCTTTCAGATTTTCCCGTTTGATGGCTTCCGCACTTCCTGCCGTATCTTCCGTTTCTACTATTTTCAGTTTGGGATGTTGTATCAGGAATTCACGGCATTGTGCCAAGGCAACGGGGTGGGAGTTGACTTCTGTCAGTGTTTCCCAATTGTCATCCGGCAAGCACATGAAGCTGTGTTTGATGCGTAGTTTGTGTTCGCCGACAATGGTCATGCCGCTTTCGCGCAGTAACTCATAGTTGTGCAGCAAACTGCCTGCAATGGTGTTCTCGATAGCGAGCATACCAATTACATTGCTATCCTGCTTTATGTTCGCAAAGACTTCTTCGAACGTGGAACAGCAGATTAGTTCGATCTCTTCTCCGGGGAAGAACTTGTGGGCGGCAATGTCGTGATACGAGCCCGGTACACCTTGTATTGCTATCTTTTTCATTCGTATATATATTATAAAAAAATCCCGCTTCTGCCGGAAGCGGGATTTCGTTGTTATTATCGCATTGTTTTAATCATTGTTTAACGTACACATACAAATTCCCGCTTCACTTTGTTGCTAAAGTAAAAGTAATAAAAGAAGAAAAAGTATGTATTGTATAATGCTTTCATTTTGTTCTTATTGTTATTGAATACGCTGCAAAAGTAATATATTTCTAGCAAAAACAAATAAATAAGAAGCTTTTTTTCAAATTTTTTTTTAGGCAGTGCCTGTTTGGCTCCTGCTTTCCATAATTCCCGGCATCTGTTGTAAAGCCCAATCTACTAATCCTTCTATATGTGGTATTAAGCTTTTCCCTCTTTCTGTCAGTTCATATTCTACTCGCGGCGGAACTTCGGCATACACCTTCCGGCTCACTAGTCCGTCAGTTTCCAGTGTGCGCAGAGTTACAGTCAGCATACGTTGTGAGATATCGGCTATTGTTTTATGAATGTCGCAGAATCGCATGGTTCCGTTAGCATTTAATGTGATAAGAACCAGCATAGACCATTTATCACCGAGCCTGCACAATACATTCCGTACAGGGCAATTATTATCCGGATGAAAATTTTTCATTTTTTAATATTCTCTATTTGCTTGCCGTTCAACAATGGTTACCTCTATGTAAGTTCCTTATCTACAGGTGCCTTCTTGTTTTTGGGAAGAAGGATACTTACATTTGCATCACAAAAGTAATAAACTTACTCAAGGTAACTATTGTTTTACTAGATAAATTTATTGTTTCACTTATAATAAGTTAAGATTATGGCAAAGAAAGTAGCTGTTTTAGCGGTAAATCCGGTGAACGGATTCGGTTTGTTCCAGTATTTGGAAGCGTTTTTTGAAAATGGTATATCCTATAAGGTGTATGCAGTGGCGGAAACAAAGGAAATTAAAACAAACTCGGGCATTGAATTGGTGGCCGATGAGGTGATTGCAAATCTTATAGGGCATGAAGATGATTTTGATGCTTTGGTTTTTGCCTGTGGGGATGCGGTTCCCGTATTTGCTCAAAATGCGGATAAACCTTATAATGTGGACTTGATGTCGGTCTTGAAGGCATTTGCCGGGAAGGGAAAGATCCTGATAGGTCATTGTGCTGCAGGCCTGCTGTTTGATTTTGCTGGAATTACAGAGGGAAAGAGATTAGCTGTGCATCCTTTGGCAAAACCGGCTGTAAGTAAAGGAATGGCTACTGATGAAAAATCGGTTGTTGATGGTAATTTTTATACAGCACAAAGTGAAAATTTTGTTTGGACAATGATGCCTCAGGTAATTGAAGCCTTGAAAAAATAAGGGAATATTAATGTCGCCCAATGTAGAAATTTCCTATATTTGGGCGACAATTCCTAAAAATAGAAACAATGAAATACAATTTTGATAAAGTGATAGATCGCAGCGGTACGTCTGCTGAGAAAGTAGAAGGGCTGAAACATATTTGGGGACGTACGGATTTGATTCCTTTATGGGTGGCTGATATGGATTTTGCCACAGCTCCTTTTGTAACAGATGCTATTCGTAAACGTTGCGAAAATGAAGTTTTAGGGTATACCGGCAAACCAGATAGCTATTATAATGCGATTATAAACTGGGTAAAACAGCGTTATGATTTGATCGTGACCAAGGAAGTGATAAATTTTGTTCCCGGCATTGTACCGGGCATCGGTATGGCTATGAATTGTTTTACTCAGAAAGGGGATAAGGTAATGATTCAACCTCCTGTTTATCATCCTTTTGCATGGGTTACTACTCGTAATGAGCGTACTTTGGTCATAAATCCGTTGAAATGGGAGAACGGGATGTACCGTATGGATTTGGATGCTTTTCGTGAACAAATTAAAGGTTGTAAGCTCTTTATTTTATGTAATCCTCATAATCCGGGTGGCGTTGTGTGGACTGAAGCAGAGTTACGAGCGATAGCTGATATCTGTTATGATGAGAAAGTATTGGTCTTCTCGGATGAAATTCATGCGGATTTGACTTTACCTCCTCATACGCATCGTCCTTTTGCTACTGTCAGTGAAAAGGCTCGAATGAACTCCGTTACTTTTATGTCTCCTAGCAAGGCTTTTAATATGCCGGGACTATCTGCCTCGCATGCTCTTATTTTTAATGAAGATTTGCGTAAACGCTTCCGTATCTATATGGATGCCGGTGAGTTGGATATGGGACATGTCTTTGCTTTTCTTTCTGTTGAGGCTGCTTATAGTCATGGTACGGAATGGCTTGACCAATGTTTGGCGTATATACAAGGAAATATAGATTTTGTCGACGAATTTTTGAAAAACATGCACCTAAAATCAAGGCCATTCGTCCGGAGGCTTCTTATTTAGTTTGGTTGGATTGCCGTGAACTGGAGTTGAGCCAGAAGGATTTGAATGAATTCTTTGTAGATAAAGCGCATTTGGCATTGAATGACGGGGAAAATGTTTGGTAAGGAAGGCATTGGCTTTATGCGTTTAAACGTGGCAAGTCCGCGTTGTATCATTGAAAAGGCGATGAAACAACTGGCGGATGCTTATCAACTATATATAAAGTGATTATTTTAAGTATTGCGTCTTAAAGATATTCACGCATAAAATGAAGATGGATAACAATAACGGTCCGAATATGACACCCATGAATCCGAATAAGGAAAGTCCGATGACCACTCCAAAAATGGTGATGAGTGGATGGGTGTCTGCCATCTTCTTTTTGCAGAATAAAACGAATTAGATTGTCAATGTTTGTTACAATTAATCCACAATAAAGAAGTAGTCCGACGGCATGTGTCCAATCTCCTGAAAGAGCAAGATAGGCGGCTAGCGGAAACCATACCAATGCTGTTCCTACAATAGGAATGACGGTGGCAAAGCAGGTCAGGAAGCCAAACAATAGCGCGCTGGGTACATCAAACAAATAGTAGCCTAATGTAGCTATTCCTCCTTGAATGACTGCCAGTAAGGGAATACCTATTGCATTACTTCTGACAATCATATTAATTTCTTTCAGTACATTTTTTTTGTTTGTATCGCTGAAAGGAAGTAACTCATAGATGTATTTTTCCATTTGAATTCCGCCAATCAGCATGAAGTAGAGAATAAAGACCAATACGAAAGCATTAACGGCAAAGCTACTGATACTTCCCATCAGAAACTGTCCGATGGCAGGAAGAATGGAGGCTATGGATGAAATGTTTTCTGTGCTTAGTAAGTCATATCCCGTCTTGGTATGAAGCCAATCGGCAAGATTGGTTACCGTATGGATAAAACCTGTCGTATCTACGTTTACCGTCTGTAATTTATTGATCAGTAACCATACAGCCAATGATAAAGGTACAAGAAAGCACATGATGGCTTCTATCAAGAGTAAAATGGCTGTAATACTTTTTTTGAAATGTTTTTCTTGGGTAAGATAAAACATTTGTTTTCTTACCATGATGTAAATGGTGCATGCTCCTAAAATACCTCCCATGAAAGGAGACATTTTTATAAATAAAATAAGTCCTAATCCCAGTATAATGGTGATAAGGGAATATTTCCAATACTGTTCTTTTACGCTCATGTGTTTTTTGCTTATTTTGTATATAAATAAACAATAAAACGAATTGAAATGTTCCGCTTTTAAAACGGAACATTCTTAGTCATGTTTTCATAATTATTGTATTGACCGCTAATATTCATTTCATTTTCAGGAGCCAGTTCTATTGCTTTCTTCATATCTTCCACAGATCCGTCTTTGTCTCCTTTAAGTAATTTGATACGTCCTCGTTCATGATATGCTTTGGCAAAGTTGGGGTTGATTTCAATGGCTTCATCATATACAGCCAATGCTTTGTCAAAATCTTTGTTTACCAGATATAGTTCTCCTGACAGGATATAGGCCTTTTCATTGAACGGATTGAGTGACAATACTTGATTAAAACATTCTTGTGCTTGTTCCGGTTCATTGGTGGCGGCTAGAATTTCTCCTTTCAAAAGCAAGGCTTGTTCGTCGTCGGGATTGAGGCTGAGCAACTTTTGTATATCTTCGGCAGCATCTTTTGCTTGTTTCATTTTCCAAAGTACTTCAGCGCGTAGCTGGTATGCTTCGGTATAATCTTCTTTCAATACGATAGCTTTAGTCAGCATAGCGATGGCGGTGATATCATCTTTCATGCCGATAGCTGCTTTTGCTGTCAAATAGAAAGATAGGGGGTTCTTATTATCTAAAACCAAAGCTTTTTGGCAGGCATCCTTCATATTTTCGTAATCTTCCTGCATATAGCAGATGCCAGCTAGTGAAAGGAAGGTGTTTACTTGTTCAGGATCTTTTGTAGCCATGCGGTCTAGTGTGATACGGGCATCATCTAGTCGGTTTGCCTGTGTATAAGCAGTGGCTAGCAGGCTGAGTGTTTCCAATTCATCGTTGATGGCAACTGCTTCTTCAAAACATTTAATGGCATAAGGTAGTTTACCCATACGTTGGGCGCGGATGCCGTCGTATTTTAAAATCTCGAAGTTCTTTTTATCATTTTTCTCTTTTTCGGTTTCGGGGGTGTTGTTTCCGCCGAATAAGGATTTAAATAAGCCCATAATTTATAGTTGTTTTATTTGTCTATTGTTATAATAAATCGTCTGAGGTAAATTTCTTGTTCCTGATGCTGCATGTTGGTAAAACGTACTGCCTTTATTGGTTTCTGTTGTAAACTGGCAGTCAGTCGGTTGTTTTCTTGTGTAAAGTTTACTTTACTCCAGTCTTTTCCATTTGCAGATATCTCAAGACTTCCCCAAGTTGCGATTTCCGGTTTCCCGAAATCTATCTCTATATTTTCTCCGGGATAAACTTGATCCAGTTCGATAGTCAATGAACCATTACCGGGCCATCTGATAACTTCCAGCGCCGGAGAAATCTGAATGCGGTTTATCTTTACCTGTAAAGGTAAGTTCTTTATCTGACTGATATCGCTTATTAGTTTATGCGGCATATAGTCGGTTTCAGCATTCAGCAGTGTGCTATATTTTTGGTTATAGCATTGCGTGACGGTGGCGAAAGTTTGATCAATCAATGGCTTGATTACTTTTCCTGCTGTCTTTATACCCGGCTGGTAAGGGTTTTGGTTGTATGTCTGGTCAATTTGAAACATTTGTTGTTGCAAGGCTTTCACGTGCTTGTATTTACGCATAAATAAAGATTGGTCATTTTTGTCGTATGCTTTGACCATTGCCAGTACTTCATTTCCGGTTTCACCCAATAGTTTGAACTGATAAAGCCAAGGCATGATTTCTACTATAATCGGATTTTTATCAGCATGGGCGACTAAAATATCACTTGATTCAACCATTTGGCTGAAGGTTTCTTGTAGAATAGAGAAGTCTTTTTCAGTGTAAGTTTTATTTTTTATGTAACTTTCAGTAAAGCTCTGCGCTGTGGGTTGGAGATTTACAGATTCCTCTCGGCGATATTTATGTCCGTTGGGGCCCAAGTCCGAATTATGGGCGGCAAAGAATTCCAGTTCAGTGGCAGCATCGGGCAAAATGTTCATAATAGCGTCTTTCCAAGTTTTTTCACTGTTATATTTTGTTGGATTCCAAGCGTATGAGGCTACACTATAAATGGCTATTTTAGAAGCCTCGGCATGTTCCATCGGATTAGTTACAAAGCCAGACATCTGATTGGCTATTTGAGTATCGTTTCCATATACTGGTCCCATGAGCAGATGATCTCTAACGTAATCGGAAACAGGAAAGTTCCACCATATATATGCCGGACGTTTAATCCGTTCGTTTATCCATTGAATACCATCTTGGGTAATATCGGAAATAACCCGGTCTCCTGTCCACATAATTTGTATGGATGGATTCAGTTTGTCTCCTAAAGTAGTAAGATATCCTTTAGCAGGGTCGGACCAACTTTTATTGTATTCTGTGGGGCACATGATAAGGGGAGTTACATCCGGTTTTACTTTTACAAAATGTTCATCTATGTAATTCAGCAGTTCTGCTTGTTTCACAGGGTTGGTACCTTCTCCTGAAATATCATCAAAGAAGACGGCAAAAGAACGGACACCGAGATGATACATCTTTTCAAATTTTGCCAATAATAATTCACGGTCTTCCTTATTCCATTTGATGTCTTGTCCCGGATGGATAGCCCAAACAAAATCGACTTCGTTTTCTTGAGCTACTTTTACTAATTCCTGTAATTGTTTTGCTTCTTTTTCGGGGTAAGGCAGACGCCAGTTGGGAGAACTATGGTAAGGGTCATCTTTAGGGCCGTATATATAGGTGTTCATTTTGTTTTCACCATAAAATTGAAGTTGGCGAAGACGGGCATTATGGCTCCAGGGGGTTCCGTAAAATCCTTCTACGACACCACGGTAGCGTATGGCCGGATAGTCTTGTATCTCTATTACCGGTAATTGGTTATCTTTGAGCAATTGTTTTAAGGTTTGCAAGGCATAGTAGGTTCCACGTTCATCGTTTCCTGCCAGAATTATTTCCTTATTATTGATGGATAGATAATAACCTTCCTTTTGGTTGGGGATCTGACGAGTAAACTTGCGGATGGACTTGTCTCCTTTTTCTCCTATATAAATGCGCAAACCGGTATTGGCCGGGTGTTTTCCACCTAATAAATCTTTTAATTCTTGTACGGCATATGGATTGGCTTCAGTTTCTCCCAAGAGTTGGTAAGTTTCAGGTAAATTGATTTGTCCGTCTTGTTTGGAAACTTGTTGAGGGATGGGCTGTACTTCTATGTTTTGGGGCAAAGATAGTACAACCGGTAAAAAGACAAATGATTGCCAAATGCATTTTTTTCATGTTCTGTTGGGGTAAAAGGTTAATAAATCAATGGCAAAGATACGATTTATACAGAAAGAATTCCATCTTTTAATTGTATTATTTCTTCGGAAAGTAGGTAGGAGAGTACCTTTTCCGCTTTTTCACGATTGCTATTCAATTGGTTCAGTAGTTCTGAAGCAGGCATGGCGCCTGCCTGCAATAGCTGTTTGATTTGTTGTTCCAATTCTTGAAATTCTCCCTGTTTTATTCCTGAATGATGTTTGTTAAGACATACATCACATTGTCCGCAGTTGTGTTCGTTCTTTTCTCCGAAATATCTGAGTAGCATTCGGCTACGACATTTATCATCGGCTGTGGCATATTCTATCATAGCCTTGATTCGGGTGGTATAGCTTTTTTTCCGGTCTTCGTATATTTCCCGAGTTAGGGCAAGGCGATTCTTTTCTTGCCGTTCACGGGTATATATAATATAAGGTGTCTTTTTCCGTGGAATGTAATGTATGATATGTCTACGAGTCAGCGCCAGTAGAATTTCATAGATTCGTTGGCGGGTTAATCCGGAGCGGATTACTAAGGAATCTTCGTTAATATAGGCATAATCAGTAAATAGTCCTGTATAAGAACGCAAGATGATGTTTATCAGTTTCTCTGTATCTGTATCATTCTCGTGTAGTTTATAGAGTTCGTCGCGTTTCATCGTGAAAAGAATACGTGAAGCATTATCTTGCTCGTCTGTATATTCTAAATATCCGGCACGGGTCAGAATCTTTAAAGCGCTGTCGGCTTGTACGGGGAAATGTTTGAAGTTACGACAGAATTCATCCAAGTTAAAAGCAAAGGTGCAACCCATACCGTCTCCCATGGCCATTTGAAAATAGTAGTTGATATCTTCGTACACTTTTCGGATATAATCCTTGTCGGGAAATGTATCACTGATACGTTTGTTGAGGGTGGTTTTATCACTTTGGGCGTATAGCAGGACAGCATATGCTTTCTGCCCGTCGCGCCCTGCTCGTCCGGCTTCTTGAAAATAGGCTTCAGGAGAATCAGGCATATCTATGTGGATAACGATACGTACATCTGGTTTGTCGATACCCATTCCGAAGGCGTTGGTTGCTACCATAGTACGGCTTTCTCCGGTGAGCCAGCTTTTTTGACGTTGATCTTTTACATCATTATTCAAACCGGCATGATAGAAAGTGGCAGTTATGCCGTTATTGACCAGTAGTTCGGCAATTTCACGTGTACGTTTCCGGTTGCGGGTATAGACAATGGCGCAGCCGGGCACACTATTTAAAATATGCAATAGCTCTTCCTGTTTATTTTCTGTAGGACGTACAATGTAAGCCAAGTTTTTTCTTTCGAAACTCATTCGGAAAACCTGACTGTCTTTTTTAAAGTTTAGCTTTGTTTGAATATCTGTTACTACTTCCGGAGTGGCAGTTGCTGTCAGTGCTAATACAGGTATGTCGGGAAGGAGTTCGCGAATTTCTGCAATTTTCAGATAAGCAGGGCGGAAATCATATCCCCATTGAGAGATACAGTGTGACTCATCTACCGTGATCATGCTTACCTTCATGTTCCGTAGTTTGCTACGGAATATTTCAGTATCCAGCCTTTCCGGAGAAATATAAAGGAATTTATAGTCGCCGAAGATACAGTTTTCCAATGCAACAATGATCTCTTCGCGTGTCATGCCTGAATAAACTGCCAAAGCTTTGATACCTCGGTCGCGTAAATTGCGTACTTGGTCCTTCATCAGGGCAATAAGAGGTGTAATAACCAAACATAATCCGGGTTGTGCTAAAGCTGGTACTTGGAAGGTAATGGATTTGCCGCCACCGGTAGGCATCAATCCTAGCGTGTCGTGACCGTTGCCTATACTTTCAATGATTTCTTTCTGTATGCCCCGAAAGTCATCATATCCCCAATATTGTTTTAGAATTTCTTTATAGGTCATTGGAAGGGAAATAAGAAAATTATGTCAAAACTCCAATGACTTATCATCTTATTATTCTGATAAGTGTCTGATAACGTCATTAAAGTTTTGACATATTTCAAAGATAAATCTTTATCATTATTCCTCACTGGGTTTTATATCTTCTATTTGCAATTGTACTTCACCACGTTTGTGCGTATTCTCTTCAATGGTATAACAAATATCAAAAGAACGTTTGGTCTTGATATAGCGTGCTTGTGAACTTTGTCCGAAAGCGATGCCATTCATCACATTGTTTGATTTATTGTCTACCAATTCCAACTTGATGTGTTCCTGATCACGCCCTACTACTTTGCTGGTTCCATAATCATATACATTATGTGTACAAAAGATTGGTTTGTGGTTGTCCGGTCCGAAGGGATTGAACTTTTTCAGGTCGGCATGGAACTTCGGAGTGATATCCCGGAAGTCAATTTCTGCATCAATATCAATTACAGCACTAGTCTGTTCCGGCAAAATATGTTCTGTGACATAGGTTTCAAAACGACGGGTGAATTCTTCCACATTTTCCACTTTCATGGATAGTCCTGCAGCATAAGTGTGTCCTCCAAAGTTTTCCAACAAGTCACGACAATGTTCGATAGCTTTGTAGACATCGAAACCTGATACGGAACGGGCGGAACCAGTTGCCAGATTATCTGTACGGGTTAATACAACTGCCGGGCGGTAATAAATCTCTGTAAGGCGTGAGGCTACGATACCGATAACACCTTTATGCCACGCTTCATTATAGATGACAATGGAACGCCGGTCTGCTAGTCCTTCCAAGTGGTCTACAATTTGGTTGGCCTCTTCGGTCATGGTCTTATCCAGATCTTTACGGGTTTCATTGTATTGGTTGATTTGGTTGGCTTTCTCCAATGCTGCCGAGAAGTCCTTTTCTATGAGCAGTTCCACCGCCTCTTTTCCGTTCTGTATACGTCCGGATGCGTTGATGCGCGGACCTATCTTGAATACGATATCACCTACGGTAATTTCTTTTTCTGATAATCCGCATACATCGATAATAGCTTTCAGACCTACACTGGGATTGGAATTCAACTGCTTTAAGCCGTGGTGTGTCAGCACTCGGTTCTCTCCCATGATAGGTACGATGTCTGATGCTACACTGACAGCAACCAAATCTAATAAAGGAGTTAGTTGATGAAATTCAATGCCATTATTCAAAGCGAAAGCCTGCATGAACTTGAAGCCTACACCACATCCCGAAAGATGATCGTAAGGATATGTATTGTCAGCCCGTTTGGCATTCAGAATAGCTACGGCTGGTGGCAATATATCATCAGGCACATGGTGGTCACAGATGATGAAATCGATACCTTTTTCTTTTGCATAAGCAATTTCCTCTACGGCTTTAATACCGCAATCTAACACAATAATGAGTTTTACACCTGTTTCACAGGCATAATCCACTCCTTTTACTGATACTCCGTAGCCCTCATTATATCGGTCGGGAATATAGTAGTCAATGTTCGAATAGAACTGCTGGAGAAATTTGTATACCAATGCTACAGCTGTTGTACCGTCTACATCATAATCTCCATAAACCATGATACGTTCTTTCCTGCCCATAGCTTGATTAAGCCGTTCTACAGCAATGCTCATATCCTTCATCAGGAATGGGTCGTGTAGCTCGTTAAGCTGGGGGCGGAAAAATCTTTTAGCCTCTGCTGCTGAGGTTATACCTCTTTCCAGCAACAACTTACAAAGAATCGCCTGCTGAAGCTGCTGGCCCCGCAAGCACCGCGAAGAGGGGTACCAAGATGAGCGAGCTGAACGCCGTTTACACCAAGTTCCCGCAGGTGCTCATCAACCTGACTGCCGACAAGGAGCAGAAGCAGGCTTATAAAGAAGATGAATACATTGCCGGCTTTATTGAGAGCCAGCAGCAGAACCTGATGGGCATGGGCCGCGTGCTGGTGCGTGTTTCCGGCACCGAGCCCAAGATCCGCGTGATGGTGGAAGGCGAGGATATGGAAGCCATCCAGTCCAGCGCAGAGCGCATTGCCGATATGATCCGCCAGCGTATTCCGGGGGTGTGCTGATGCGCCCCGCCGATACCTGGGTCGATTACGAGCTGATCGACGCAACGAATCATAACCGCCTGGAACGCTGGGGCAAAACGCTGCTCATCCGCCCCGACCCGCAGATCATCTGGAAAAACGAGGAAGTCAGCCCCCTGTGGGCCAGGGCAGACGCCATCTATTACCGTTCCGCCAAGGGCGGCGGCCAGTGGGACTACCACAAAAGCTGCCCCAGAAGTGGAACATCAAATGGCAGGACCTGACGCTGATCGTCAGCCCCACCGGCTTTAAGCATACCGGCGTCTTTCCGGAGCAGGCTGTGAACTGGGCCTGGTACCAGGAAAAGATCAAGGCTGCCGACCGTCCCGTCAAGGTGCTCAACCTGTTCGGCTACACCGGCGGCGCAACACTGGCCTGCCTGGCCGCCGGTGCCAGCGTGACCCATGTGGATGCTTCCAAAGGCATGGTAGCCTGGGCACGGGAAAACGCCCAGGCCAGCAGCCTGGCCGACCGCCCCTGCCGCTGGATCGTGGATGACTGTGCCAAGTTTGTGCAGCGCGAGATCCGCCGCGGCAGCCGCTATGACGCCGTTATCATGGACCCGCCCAGCTATGGCCGCGGCCCCAACGGTGAGATCTGGAAGCTGGAAGATAACGTCTATGACCTCATCACCCTGACAGAACAGGTGCTCAGCGATAAGCCGCTGTTCTTTGCCATCAACTCCTACACCGAGGGCCTGAGCCCGGCGGTTATGGAGTATGTGCTCAAAAACTACCCTCTGCCCCAAGGTGGGCGGCCACACCAGCTGCGATGAGATCGGCCTGCCCGTAACCGCCACCGGCGGCGTAGTGCCCTGCGGCGCTACCGCAGTGTGGGAAGAATGAGAGTTAGGAGTTAGGAAGTAGGAGTTAGGAGTTAATTAGGAATTAGGAATGAGCAATTAAAATTGCAATGCTCCGTAGGGGCGCACATTGTGCGCCCGCTAACCTTGCAGGATTAACTTTAGGGCAACACCGCACAATTCCCGCCTTACGGCTTAAGCACCGCTCCGGCGGCTGCGGCACGGCATCTGCGTTGCCAAAATGCTCGATAATACACAAAGTATTATCTGCGCTTTTGGCTTAGCAGCTGCCGTACCTCGCTCGCCGTATCGGCACTTAGAATGATGCGGTATTGCCTTAGCTCCTTTCAACTCCTCACTCCTCACTCCTACCTCCTAACTAAAAATTTTGGATCACACTATTATTCAGAATAGGGGATACCACATGAAAGAAAACGATATTTTACAGGCGCAGGATGTGCGGTTCCGGTATGATACGGAGCAGCCGAACTTTGCTGTGGACGGGGTGTCGATGGAAGTACACCGCGGCGAGTTTGTGGCTGTGCTGGGTGCCAACGGCTGCGGTAAATCGACCCTGGCCAAGCATTTTAACGCCATTCTGCTGCCGGAAAGCGGCACCGTGCTGGTGGAAGATATGGACACCCGCACCGATGAAAAGCTGTACGACATTCGCCAGAGAGTGGGCATGGTGTTCCAGAACCCGGACAACCAGATCGTTGCCACCGTGGTGGAAGAGGACGTGGCCTTTGCGCTGGAAAACCTTGGCGTGCCCACCGGGGAAATGCGCACCCGCGTGGATGACGCCATGAAGCTGGCGGGGATCTATGAACAGCGCAATAAAGCGCCGCACAAGCTTTCCGGCGGTCAAAAGCAGCGCGTTGCCATCGCGGGCGTGATTGCCATGCGGCCGGACTGCCTGATTCTGGATGAATCCACTGCCATGCTGGACCCCCGCGGCCGCGCCCAGGTAATGAAAACCATCCGCAACCTGCGGGATGCAGGCATTTCCATTGTGTCCATTACCCACTATATGGAGGAAGCCGCCCAAGCCGACCGCATATTGGTCATGAGCCGCGGACGCATTGTGATGGAGGGCACCCCCGAACAGGTGTTCAGCCAGACCAGGCGGCTGCATGGCTACCACCTGGATGTACCCCAGGCCACCGAGCTGCGGGATGAACTGGCCGCCGCCGGCCTGCCTATGCCGGAAAACATCATTACCCCCGAAGAATGCGCCAAGGCCATTTTTGACCTGCTGAAATAAAATGCCGTGCCTTTTGGGCGGCAACACCCTTGTAGGGCGGGCCCCCGCCCCCGCCGCTTCTGCGAGGAAACCCAAACAACCAATTTTCCCCAACCAGAAAAGGCACAGACTGCACCCGGCAAAAGAGGGACCGGGGCGGTACCGTGCGGGAAGGAATGTAACGTGTCAGAGATCATTAAAGTGGAACATCTGCGCTATGTGTATAACGCCGGTATGCCGGACGAAACCGCAGCGCTGGATGATGTGAGCTTCTCGATTGAAAAAGGTGATTTTGTCGGTGTGATGGGCTCGACCGGGTCCGGCAAATCCACGCTGATCGCCCATTTCAACGGCCTGAACCGCCCCACCAGCGGCAAGATCATTATTGATGGCCGCGATATGTGGGCGGAGGGCGAAAACCTGCGGGATTTCCGCTTCCTTGTGGGGCTGGTCATGCAGTACCCGGAATACCAGCTGTTTGAAGAAACCTGCTGGAAGGATATCGCCTATGGCCCGCGCAACATGGGCTTGGATGAAGAAGAGATCACCCGCCGCGTCAAGCGCGCGGCAGAGTTTGTTGGCCTGGATGAAGCGCTGCTGCAAAAAAGCCCGTTTGAACTTTCCGGCGGGCAAAAGCGCCGCGTTGCCATTGCGGGCGTTATGGCTATGGAGCCCAAGATCCTGGTGCTGGACGAACCCGCAGCAGGCCTTGACCCCGAAGGCCGCGATACCATCCTGAGCCAGATCCGCAACTACCACGAGCAGACCGGCATCACGGTCATTCTGGTCAGCCACTCAATGGAAGATATTGCCCGCTATGCCAACCGCGTACTGGTGATGAGCAAGGCGAAAGTGGCCATGTATGACACGGTGGAAAAGGTCTTTGCCCGCGCACCGGAGCTGCTGGAACTTGGGCTTTCCGTTCCGCAGGTCACCCAGGTGTTTTTGATGCTGAAAGCAATGGGCATGGAGATCGACACGGATGTGTACACCGTGCCCTATGCGGTCAAAACCGTGCTGAAAGCCTGGAACGCCAAACACCCGGACAAAGCCGTTCCGCTGCCGCAGAACCACAAAACCGTACAGGAAGGGGGCGCTGACTGATGCTGCGTGATATTACCATTGGCCAGCACTTCCCCGGCAACTCGGTGGTGCACCGCTGCGACCCGCGCTTAAAAATTATTGCCACCATTGCCTACATCATTGTGCTGTTTATGGCGTCCAACCCGCTGGGCATTGCGCTTTCGCTGGCGCTGCTGGCCCTGCTGTACAAAGTGGCGCAGATTCCCATCAAGCTGATCGTCAAGAGCTTAAAGCCGATCGTTCCCATTGTGCTGTTCACGCGGTACTCAATCTGTTCTTCATCACCGGCGAGGGCGAACCGCTGGTACACTTTGGCTTTATCCACATCTACCGCGAGGGGGTGAGCTATGCGGTGCTGATGGCGGTGCGCATTGTGGCATTGATCGCCGGCACCAGCCTGTTGACCTACACCACCAGCCCCCATTGTGCTGACGGATGCCATTGAAGCGCTGCTGAAACCCTTTGCCAAGCTGCACCTGCCGGTGCATGAGCTTGCCATGATGATGACGATCGCCCTGCGGTTTATCCCGCTGCTGATCGATGAGACCGAAAAGATCATGAACGCCCAGAAAGCCCGCGGCGCAATGCTGGATAACGGCAAGTTCATGGACCGCATCAAGGCATTGGTGCCGGTGCTGATCCCCCTGTTCATCAGCGCGTTCGCCGTGCGGACGAGCTTGCCATGGCCATGGAATGCCGCTGCTACCACGGGCCGGCGAGGGGCCCGCACCCCGCCTGAAACGTGCTCAAGTTCGGCGCCTTGGACGT
>ENA-OQDT01001075-OQDT01001075.1-human-gut-metagenome-genome-assembly--contig:-NODE-1075-length-16800-cov-4.486055_pt1 | contig 16800 bp, 17 predicted proteins | sample MGYA00242786_ERZ504617 | MGnify/ENA primary metagenome ERZ504617 (study PRJEB26092, sample SAMD00036337) | human gut metagenome | host: Homo sapiens | study: EMG produced TPA metagenomics assembly of...
AGTGACTTCATCCACCGTCGGATTGCCTACATAATGTATGGGATAATGGTGCTTGCCCTCGAAGAACTCCACCTCGAACGGAAGAATGGAGAAGAGTTCGTCCACATCCCGTTTGATATTCCTGATACGGTGCTCTTTCCAGGCCCATATCTTGGGAGAAATATAATAGAACACCGGTATTTGCGTACGGGCATGGACAAACTTGGCGATATTCAGGTTGAACCCGGATAATCCACCAAAATAAGAACATCTGGCTGCCAGGCTGCAATGTCTTCCTTGCAACGCTTCATATTGGCAAAGATGGTACGCAGGTGCAACAAGACGGGAATAAAGCCCATATACGCCAGTTCCTTATAATGCTTCACCAACGTTCCGCCCACAGCCGCCATCAGGTCACCGCCGAAGAAGCGGAATTCGGCCTGCGGGTCTTCCGCCTTCAAGGCAGTCATCAGGTGCGACGTATGCAGGTCGCCCGAGGCCTCGCCCACAATCAGATAATACTTCATAAGCGCCTATGTTTCAATATCCTGTGCAATCCGTCAGAACCAGGTCTTCAATTCGTCCATCAGGCCATAAGCGGTTACATCCACCGTGGTCGGAGTCACCGCTACATAACCGTTGGCAAGCGCCCAATGGTCGCTCTTTCATTCTCCTTTTCCGACTCCTCAAACTCTCCGGTCAGCCAATAGTAGTGCGCATCGCCTCTGTGGGCGAAGTTCTCCCACTCGTTGGTCCACTGTCCTTTTGCCTGTTCGCAGATTTTCACCCCTTTCAACTCTTTGGTATCGGGGAAGTTGACATTGAGGCAGGTCAACGGCGGCAAGCCTTTTTCCAGAACCTTGCGGGCAATCTCGCGGATATACTCTCCCGCCGGCTCAAAATCGGCGTCCGGCGCGTGGTTGCACAGTGAAAAGCCGATAGAGGGAACACCTTTCAGGCAGCCTTCGATAACCACCCCCATTGTTCCGGAATAATGCACATTGACCGAGGAGTTATCGCCGTGATTAATGCCGCCCACCACAAGGTCGGGTTTGCGGTCGAGCACCGTATGGAATGCCAGCTTGACGCAATCGGCAGGCGTACCGGAACACTTATAGACCGTCAGTCCCACATCCTTGCGAAGCAACTGATAATGAATCGGTTCTGTCACGGTAAGCGCACACGCATTACCCGAACGCGGCGCATCCGGCGCCATTACCACAATCTCCCCCAGCGGACGGAGAAACTTTATCAACTCGCTGATTCCTTTCGCAATGATACCGTCGTCATTGGAAATCAATATCAAAGGTCTCTGATTTTCCATATTTCTTTTTAATTTTGCTACAAATTTAGCAAAAGAGAACCACATATTAACCACCAATACACAAAAAGATATGTTAGACGTCTTTCTCATTCTGATGGGTATCCTCTGCCTGATAACGGGACTGGCAGGCTGTTTCCTGCCCGTAATTCCCGGTCCGCCCGTGGCCTATGCCGGTTTGTTGCTGCTGCACTTCACCGACAAGGTGCAGTACTCTGCCACCCAACTGTTGCTGTGGCTGCTGATTGTCGTCATCGTACAGGTGCTCGACTATTTCGTCCCCATGCTGGGCAGCAAATACAGTGGCGGAACGCGCTGGGGAACACGCGGATGCCTTGCCGGAACCCTCATCGGGCTGTTCTTCATGCCCTGGGGCATTGTCCTTGGTCCGTTTTTAGGGGCTTTTATCGGCGAACTTTTCGGCGGCAGGGAAACCCGGCAGGCTCTGAAGTCGGGACTGGGCTCCCTGTTCGGCTTCCTCTTCGGCACGGTACTGAAATGCGTGTTGTGCGGATACTTCGCATGGGAGTTTGCATCGGCACTGCTTTAACATAAGTTTATCCCCATTAAAACTTCAGGTTTAATCCTAATGAACCCGAAGTTTAATAGGAATAAACTCCGAGTTTAATTCGGACAAACTATTGTAAACTCCGGAGAAACGGTACGCATTTCCCCGGACACGGCAGCAGCGGCAGCTTATAACCCGAACATCCCGCCGCCCGCCATCTCATTGCTTTAGAAATCTTAATCTTCTGCAAGCGAGACAAAAAATCAGCTTCATTTCAAGATAAATACGTATATTTGCCCCACTAATCAGGAAAAAGAGTGCCTGAGACACACGTCTTCAGGCAACGGAACGGTAAAGGCATCCGGGAGTTATTAACAAAAAGGGTGACTTATCAACCGTTTTTGCAATCTTTCTCTTTTTAGTAGGTGCTATACGGAATTATCACTTATTTCGCTGCCAATAAACATTGAAATTATGGGAAAAATAATTGCTTTGGCAAATCAAAAAGGTGGTGTAGGAAAAACAACAACAACCATAAACCTCGCAGCTTCTCTCGCCACACTTGAAAAGAAAGTGCTTGTCGTAGACGCAGACCCGCAGGCAAACGCCTCGTCAGGGTTGGGCGTAGACATCAAGCAGGCAGAATGTACTATCTATGAATGTATTATAGACCGCGCCGATGTGCGCGACGCTATCCACGACACGGAGATTGATACATTGAAAGTTATTTCCTCCCACATCAACCTGGTAGGCGCCGAAATAGAAATGCTCAATCTTAAAAACCCGGGAAAAGATACTGAAAGAGGTACTCGCCCCGCTACGGGAAGAGTTTGATTATATCCTGATAGACTGCTCACCGTCGTTAGGATTGATTACAATCAACGCGCTCACGGCCGCCGACTCGGTTATCATTCCCGTACAGGCCGAATACTTTGCACTGGAAGGCATCAGCAAATTGCTGAACACCATCAAAATCATCAAGTCCAAGCTGAACCCCGCACTCGAAATCGAGGGATTCCTGCTGACCATGTATGACTCGCGGCTGCGCCAGGCCAACCAGATATACGACGAGGTGAAACGCCACTTCCAGGAATTGGTATTCAACACCGTCATCCAGCGCAATGTAAAACTGAGCGAAGCCCCCAGCTACGGACTCCCCACAATCCTGTACGATGCGGACTCCACCGGAGCCAAAAACCACATCGCACTGGCAAAAGAGTTAATCAGCCACAACGAGGACTAACCGCCCGCATGGCAAACATAGTAAACAGTAAATCGTAAAACAGAAAAGAATAGATGGTACAGAAAAGAAATGCATTAGGACGTGGGCTGGACGCCCTGCTCTCCATGGATGAGGTGCAGACCGAAGGCTCTTCCTCTATCAATGAAATAGAATTGTCGAAGATTGCCGTCAACCCCAATCAGCCCCGCCGCGAGTTCGACCAGACAGCGTTGCAGGAGCTTGCCGATTCTATTGCAGAGATTGGTATCATCCAGCCTATCACCCTGCGTAAGCTGTCCGATGATGAATACCAGATTATTGCCGGCGAACGCCGCTTCCGCGCCTCGCAAATGGCAGGGCTGACGAGCATCCCCGCCTATATCCGCACGGCCGACGACGAGAATGTCATGGAAATGGCGCTCATCGAAAACATACAGCGCGAGGACCTGAACTCCGTGGAAATAGCGCTTGCCTACCAGCACCTTCTGGAACAATACGGACTGACGCAGGAACGCCTCAGCGAACGCATAGGCAAGAAGCGTACCACCATTGCCAACTACCTGCGCCTGCTGAAACTGCCGGCTCCCGTCCAGATGGGATTGCAGAACAAGCAGATAGACATGGGGCACGCCCGTGCACTGGTAACGCTGGGAGACCCCAAACTGCAAGTGAAGATTTTTGAAGAGATACTCGAACAAGGTTATTCCGTACGCAAAGTAGAGGAAATCGTGAAATCCCTGAGCGAAGGAGAAGCCGTGAAAAGCGGCGGCCGCAAGATAGCCCCCAAGCGCGCCAAACTGCCCGAAGAGTTCAATATGCTGAAGCAGCAGCTTTCCAGTTTCTTCAGCACCAAAGTACAGTTGACCTGCTCCGAAAAAGGCAAAGGAAAAATCAGTATCCCGTTCAGTAACGAAGAAGAACTGGAACGTATCATCGGTATTCTCGATACGCTGAAAAAATAAATGACAAAGAAGAGAAGAATATATCAAATCAGTATCGCCCTGCTGCTTTGCCTGATGCAGACGGCAGGGATTGCTATGTATGGTCAGAGCCGCCCGCGTGCCGCCGCAAAGAGGATACACAGGCTGCAGGCAGACTCTCTTGCCGCTGTACGGCAAGCAGCGCGGATGCAGGCCGACAGCCTGAACCGGACTATGGAAGAAGTGCTGCCTCTCCAGGCCGTTGTCCCGGCAGACAGCATTGCTACTGCCGACAGCATTGCCGCCGAGAACAAGAAAAAGCTGCTGGAAATGACTTCCGCTCCCGTCCTGAAAGAATCGGAAGTGCCGGCAGACAGCCTCAAAAAAGAAATCGATCAGAAAATATGGGTTCCCAACCCTACAAAAGCCACCTGGCTGGCGCTCGTAATTCCCGGCGGCGGACAAATCTACAACCGGAAATACTGGAAATTGCCCATATTCTACGGCGGCTTTGCCGGATGTGCCTATGCCTTGACGTGGAACAGCAAAATGTACAAGGACTACTCCACCGCATATAAAGACGCGATGAACGGCAATATGCAGTCCAGCAGCATCACCGACCTGCTGCCGCCCGGATACAAGATTTCCGAAACCCAGTTGAAAGAGCTGTTGCGCAAGCGCAAGGACACCTATCGCAGATACCGCGATTTAAGTATCTTCGCCTTCATCGGAGTATACCTGCTGTCCGTCATCGATGCCTATGTGGATGCCGAACTGTCCAATTTCGACATCACCCCCGACCTCAGCATGAAAGTGGAGCCGGCTGTCATCGACAACCGGATAAACAACTCCTCCAACCGCTCCGTGGGGTTGCAGTGCAGTTTCCGATTTTAAAAACAAATAAACAGATTTATCCATGACAAATAAACCTACATATATGAAAAGAATAATCGCGGGTTCCTCACTTCTGTTCAGCATACTGCTGGCAACTCCGCAAGCATACGCCCAAGAAAGCGTAGATGTCATTATCCGCGAAAACGGAACGGAACGGCGGGAAGTCATCGACCTGCCCAAGAGCATGACCTACCCTGTAGACAGCCTGCTCAGCGACTGGAAAGCCAAGAACTACATAGATTTAGGAAAGGATTGCAGCACCTCTACCGTCAATCCCCAATTCAGCGATTCCGTATACATTGACCGGCTCTCGCGCATGCCGACCATTATGGAAATGCCCTACAACGAGATTGTACGCAAATTCATCGACATGTATACCGGGCGCCTCCGCAACCAGGTGGCTTTCATGCTGAGTGCCTGCAACTTCTACATGCCCATTTTCGAAGAGGCGCTCGACACCTACGGGCTGCCGCTGGAACTGAAATATCTGCCGATTATCGAGTCTGCGCTTAATCCCTCCGCCGTATCCCGCGCCGGAGCCTCCGGCCTGTGGCAGTTCATGCTGAACACCGGCAAGATATACGGCCTGGAAAGCAACAGCCTTGTGGACGAACGCCGCGACCCGATTAAGGCTACCTGGGCCGCCGCACGCTACCTGAAGGATATGTATGCCATCTACCAGGATTGGAACCTGGTAATCGCCGCCTACAACTGCGGCCCCGGCACCATCAACAAAGCCATCCGGCGCGCAGGCGGCAAAACGGATTATTGGGAAATATACAACTATCTGCCCAAAGAAACACGCGGATACGTACCCGCTTTTATAGCCGCCAACTACGTAATGACGTACTACTGCAAGCACAACATCTGCCCGATGGAAACCAATATTCCGGACGCCACGGATACCATACAGGTGAACCGCAACCTGCATTTCGAACAAATCACGGATGTTTGCGGCATCGGAATGGATGAGATTAAAAGCCTGAATCCCCAGTACAAGAAGAATATCATTCCGGGAGACAGCAAGCCTCAGACACTCCGCCTGCCTATAAACTACATCAGCACTTTCATCGACAGCCAAGACACGATTTACGCCCACCGCAGTGCGGAACTGTTTAAAAACCGCAGAACTGTTTCCGTGGCCAATACCCGTAGCACAGCACGTAGCAGCAAAGGGAAAAGTTCTTCACAGGGCGACGTCACCTACCACAGAATACGCAACGGGGAAACCCTGTCGACCATCGCCCGCAAATATGGCGTCACCGTCAGCCAGATAAAAAGCTGGAACGGATTGAGAAGCACCAGAATCAATGCGGGAAAGAGGCTGAAGATTTACAAATAAAAACATAAATGCTTGTCCGGTGTTGAAAATTGCTTATTTTTGCAAAAAGTGAAGAAGAAAGGAGAAACAGTATATGGAAGAGAGCGTAAGCCAGAAGGAGAAAGAGAGAGCCGAAGAAGCAATGATTGAACAGGCATTCCAGGAGCTGTTGAACGATTACTTGGCAACCAAACACCGCAAGCGTGTCGAAATAATAACCAAGGCATTCAATTTTGCCAATCAGGCACATAAGGGAATCAAACGCCGCTCGGGCGAACCGTATATCATGCACCCCATCGCCGTAGCGAAGATTGTGTGCAATGAGATAGGGCTGGGGTCTACTTCCATCTGCGCCGCCCTGCTGCACGATGTGGTGGAAGACACCGATTACACCGTTGAGGATATCGAAAACATCTTCGGCCCCAAAATCGCCCAAATCGTTGACGGACTGACCAAAATCTCAGGCGGCATCTTCGGCGACCGCGCCTCGGCGCAGGCAGAGAACTTCAAGAAACTGCTGCTTACCATGTCCGACGACATCCGCGTTATCCTCATAAAGATAGCCGACCGGCTGCACAATATGCGCACACTCGGTTCCATGCTGCCCAACAAGCAGTTCAAGATAGCCGGTGAAACATTGTATATCTATGCGCCGCTTGCCAACCGGCTGGGGCTGTACAAGATAAAGACGGAACTGGAAAACCTGAGCTTCCGTTACGAGCATCCGGAAGAATACCGCGAGATAGAAAAGAAACTTGAAGCGACAGCCGTAGAACGCGACAAGGTTTTCAAAGAGTTCACCGCCCCGATACGTGCCCAACTGGATAAAATGGGATTGAAATACCGTATCCTTGCCCGCATCAAATCCATCTATTCCATTTGGAACAAGATGCAGACAAAGCATGTGCCGTTCGAGGAAATTTACGACCTGCTTGCCGTACGTATCATCTTCGAGCCCCGTAACATGGAAGAAGAGCTGAATGACTGCTTCAACATATACGTATCCATATCCAAAATATACAAACCGCATCCCGACCGCCTGCGCGACTGGGTGAGCCACCCGAAAGCCAACGGCTATCAGGCCCTGCACGTCACCCTCATGGGCAATAACGGACAATGGATCGAAGTTCAGATTCGCAGTGAACGCATGAACGACGTTGCCGAACAGGGATTCGCCGCACATTGGAAGTATAAGGAAGGCGGCGGCAGCGAGGATGAGGGCGAGCTGGACAAATGGTTGCGTACCATCAAGGAGATACTCGATGACCCCCGAACCGGATGCCATTGATTTTCTGGATACAATCAAGCTGAACCTGTTTGCTTCGGAAATCTTTGTGTTTACTCCGAAAGGCGAAATCAAGACCATGCCGCAGAACTCCACAGCACTGGACTTTGCCTTCTCCCTGCACACCGACATCGGCAGCCATTGCATCGGCGCCAAAGTAAACCACAAGCTTGTTCCCCTCAGCCATAAGTTGCAGAGCGGCGACCAGGTAGAGGTTCTTACATCCAAATCGCAACGCGTGCAACCGGAATGGGAAGCTTATGCCACTACCGCCCGTGCCCGTGCCAAAATCGCATCCATCCTGCGCAAAGAAGCGAAAGCGCATCAGAAAGAGGGCGAGGCAATCCTTGCAGACTTTCTCAGGAACGAGGATATACGCATGGATGATTCCGCAATAGACAAGCTCACCCGCCTGCACAATTTCCATACCCGCGACGAGCTGTTCGTTGCCGTGGGCAGCAAGAAACTCGTATTGGGCGACGCAGACCGGAACGCCTTCAAGGAAAAACAAAGCACCAACTGGAAGAAGTTCCTGACTTTCTCGTTCGGCAATAAAGACAACAAAGACACGAAGGAGCAGTCCGAAGAGAAAGTTCCGCAAGAAAAAATCAATACCAAGCAGATATTGAAACTGACGGAAGAGACCATCCAGAAGAATTATATCATGGCCGACTGCTGCCACCCCATCCCCGGCGACGATGTATTGGGATATATAGACGAGCAGAACCGGATAATCATACACAAACGCCAATGTCCGGTAGCCGCACGCCTCAAGAGCAGCTATGGCAACCGTATCATCGCCACCGAATGGGACACCCACAAGGAGTTGTCATTCCTCGTGACGATTTATCTGAAAGGTATCGACAGTATGGGATTGCTGAACGAAGTAACGCAGGTCATCTCCCGCCAGCTGAATGTCAATATCCGCAAGCTGACGATTGAAACCACCGACGGTATTTTTGAAGGTAAGATACAACTTTACGTACACGATGTGGACGATGTACGCAGCATCTGCGACAACCTGAAACAGATACAGAACATCAAACAGGTGACAAGAATAGAAGGATAACCCCTATCCGGGCTGTTCCTTCATAAGATTCTCTTTCAATGCCTCTACATCCTCATAAGTAAAGGCATCGAGGGATTCTTTCATACCGATAAGTTCTTCACGGATACTTTTCAGCCGCTCTACGATTTCAAAATTCCGGAGAGTGGCTTCCTTATTGTCTTTCATGCGCTGGCGTGCGCCGGGCAGCGTCATGCCGCGCTCCTTGACCAGATGATAAATCAACTTCACCGTTTCAATATCTTCCTTACGGTATTGGCGTATCCCCCGCCCGCCTTTCTTCGGTCTGAGCTGTGGAAACTCCTTCTCCCAGAAACGCAGCAGCGATTCGTTGACATCGAACATTCTGGCAACCTCGCTGATGGAGTAATATAGTTTCAGTTCTTTATCGGTATTCAGCATAACAGCCTGTCAGTTAAACATTTCATAATCCGCTAATCCATCATTTTTCCATGATTTGCCGCAATCTGTATCATACGGTCGTAGTCTTCGGCACTTAAATCCATAAAGTAATAATTCACGGGATTTACGACCTGCCCTTTCACATGCACTTCGTAGTGCAGGTGGGGTCCTGTACTTTTGCCGGTACTTCCAACCGCACCGATAACCTCGCCCCGCACCACCCGTTTGCCGAGTTTGGTACGGAATCCCTGTAAGTGGGCATACCACGTCTGGTAACCGAAGCCATGATCCACGATGATAAGATTTCCATAACCGGTTTCCCATCCCATTTTAACAACAGTGCCGTCACCGGTTGCATATACATCCGTTCCCGGATGGGCCGAAAAGTCCATGCCGGCATGAAAACGGGTAGTTCCGTAAATAGGGTCGATGCGCGTTCCATAACCGGAAGCGGTCTTGCGCAAATCCTTATTGGAAATGGGCTGAATGGCAGGGATGCAACGCAGCATCTCATCATGGTTCTTGCACATCTCCACCACATCATCGAACGAACGGGACTGGATATAAAGTTGCTTCGTGAGCATATCCATTTTCTGCGTAGTATTCACCACCAAATCGGAATTGGCCATATCCATCAGATGTTCGTAACGGTTTGTACCGCCGTATCCTGCCTTACGGATAGCCGAGGGAATAGGGTCGGCCTGGAATATTACGCGATACAGATTATCATCGCGTTGCTGCACATCCTGCAATACTCCCATAGCCTCGTCCATTCTCCGCGAAAGGACGTTATACTGCGCCTGAAGCCGGCTGTTTTCTTTCCGCAGTTCCTTCTCGGACGGCGAACCGAAAATCAGCAACAGTACGATAAAGCTGCCGGCTCCCAACCCCATACCGAAAAACAACCGGCGCAATATGCTCAACGCCCGTTGCCGGACGGTAGGATAAATTCGGTCGTAAGTCTGTGTCCGCGGATTATAAATGTAGTAAACTTTGCGCATCGAGAGTAAATATTTCATTATCAATGCGGCAAAAATACGAAAAACAAGCTATCTTTGCACAGTTTTTTTCAAGAATTATAAGATTTATGATTTATGATTTATGATTTCATAGAAAGATGGGTCATAGAATGCGTAAGTCATAAATCGCAAGCTGTAAATCGGAAATCATAAATCATAAATAAGAAGTATGTTGACTGCAAATGAAATCAGAGACTCGTTCAAGAGTTTCTTCGAAAGTAAAGGTCACCAGATTGTGCCTTCGGCTCCTATGGTGATTAAGGACGACCCCACGCTGATGTTTACCAACGCGGGTATGAACCAGTTTAAAGATATTATTTTGGGGAATCACCCGGCGAAATATAAAAGAGTGGCAGACTCACAGAAGTGCCTGCGCGTCAGCGGAAAGCACAATGACCTGGAAGAAGTGGGGCACGATACGTACCACCACACCATGTTCGAGATGCTGGGCAACTGGTCGTTTGGCGACTACTTCAAGAAGGAAGCCATCTCCTGGGCATGGGAATATCTGGTCGATGTGCTGAAGCTCAACCCGAAAGACCTATACGCCACCGTATTCGAAGGCAGCCCCGAAGAAGGCCTGGAACGCGACAACGAAGCCGCTTCCTATTGGGAACAGTTCCTGCCGAAAGACCATATCCTTAACGGAAACAAACACGATAACTTCTGGGAAATGGGTGATACCGGCCCTTGTGGCCCGTGCTCCGAAATTCACGTGGATTCACGTTCGGAAGAAGAAAAGGCCAAAGTACCCGGTTCGCAACTGGTGAACAAAGACCATCCGCAGGTTATCGAGATATGGAATCTTGTATTCATGCAGTTCAACCGCAAGGCAGACGGCAGCCTCGAAGGACTTCCCGCCAAAGTAATCGACACCGGTATGGGCTTTGAACGCCTGGTACGTACACTGCAAGGCAAGACTTCCAACTACGACACCGATGTTTTCCAACCGATACTGAAAGCCATCGGTGACATGACGGGAGCCACATACGGCAAAAACGAACAGCAGGACATCGCCATGCGCGTAATTGCCGACCACATCCGTACAATCGCCTTCTCCATCACCGACGGGCAACTTCCGAGCAATGCCAAGGCAGGTTACGTAATCCGCCGTATCCTCCGCCGTGCAGTGCGCTACGGCTACACGTTCCTCGGACAGAAGCAGGCTTTCATGTACAAGCTGTTGCCCGTACTCATCGAGAACATGGGCGGCGCATACCCCGAATTGAATGCACAGAAAGAGCTGATAGCCAAAGTCATTAAAGAAGAAGAAGATTCTTTCCTCCGTACTTTGGAGACCGGTATCCGTCTGCTGGATAAGACCATGGCGGATGCCAAGGCAGCCGGCAAGACCGAAATCAGCGGTAAAGACGCCTTTACGCTCTATGATACGTTCGGCTTTCCGCTCGACCTCACCGAACTTATCCTCCGCGAAAACGGCATGACCGCCGACATCAAAGAGTTCGATGCCGAAATGCAGCAGCAAAAACAACGTGCACGCAATGCCGCCGCCGTTGAAACCGGAGACTGGATTACACTGCAGGAAGGCACTACCGAATTTGTAGGCTACGATTATACAGAATATGAGACATCCATTCTGCGCTACCGCCAGATAAAGCAAAAGAACCAGACACTGTTCCAGATTGTACTGGACAAGACTCCGTTCTATGCCGAAAGCGGCGGACAGGTAGGCGATACCGGCGTACTGGTCAATGAGTTCGAAACGATTGAAGTCATCGACACCAAAAAGGAGAACAACCTTCCTATCCATATCACCAAGAAGCTGCCCGAACACCTGGAAGCACCGTTCATGGCATGTGTAGATACGGACAAACGTGCCGCCTGCGCCGCCAACCACTCTGCTACCCACCTGCTGGATGCCGCATTGCGCGAGGTATTGGGCGACCACGTAGAGCAAAAGGGTTCTTTGGTGACTCCGGACTCATTGCGTTTCGACTTCTCGCACTTCCAAAAAGTGACGGACGAGGAAATCCGCCAGGTGGAACACATCGTGAATGCCAAGATACGTGCCAACATCCCTCTGAAAGAGTACCGCAACATACCTATCGAAGAAGCCAAGGAACTGGGCGCCATCGCTCTTTTCGGCGAAAAGTACGGTGACCGCGTACGTGTCATCCAGTTCGGTTCTTCCATTGAATTCTGCGGTGGTACGCACGTAGCCGCTACCGGAAACATCGGAATGATGAAGATTGTATCCGAAAGTTCCGTTGCCGCCGGTGTCCGCCGTATCGAAGCCTATACCGGAGCACGCGTAGAGGAGATGCTCGATGCCTTCCAGGATACGATGCGCGATTTGAAAGCACTCTTCAACAACGCCCCCGACCTGTCAGGCGCCATCCGCAAATACATCGAAGAGAACGCCGGTCTGAAAAAACAGGTGGAAGATTTCATGAAAGAGAAAGAAGCACAACTGAAAGAGAAACTTCTACAGAATATTCAAGAGGTGAACGGTACGAAGGTAATCAAGTTCTGTGCAGCCATGATACCCGCCGACACGGTTAAGAACATCGCATTCCAACTGCGCGGAGAGATTACGGAAAACCTTTTCTTCGTTGCGGGAACGGTATTCGAAGGCAAACCGATGCTGACAGTGATGCTGAGCGACAACCTCGTAGCCGGCGGACTGAAAGCCGGTAACCTTGTGAAAGAAGCCGCCAAGCTGATACAAGGCGGCGGCGGCGGTCAGCCCCACTTTGCAACTGCCGGAGGAAAGAACCCTGACGGCTTGAGCGCAGCCGTAGACAAAGTCCTGGAACTGGCAGGATTATAATCCGTAAGATTGCCGGAGAGGCAGATATTTCAACTTCAATTTACAATAAAAGGAGAAGCCATCGCTTCTCCTTTTATTTTTCCCGCTTGCAACTCCTGCCCGAAAGGGCCCGGCTTCTATTCCAACTTCAACAGGAAGTGCTCGCGATAAATGACCGTCACCCCCTCAGGCAGCAGTCCGGGCGAACAGAACGGGGTTACATTCTCTGCAAGCACGCATATCACCGTAGCCACTCCTTCACTTCCGGCAAGGCTTCGCGTAAAGATTCTCTGCTCTCCGTCATAAGTAAACCGCCACAGCGCATGTACGTCCCCGTCTTCCCCTGCCATCGGAACTGTCTCGTAACTTCCCGTAAGAGGTGCATCTTCCTTCCCCGTAGGATAGATTTCCAGCACTCCCTTATCCAGGTAATAGGAAGAGCCCTTATCGGGTATCAACACATAATATCCGGAATCTTCCAGCCAGGAACGGCCGGAGAGTTCTTCCGACACCTTACCCAACAGTTCCACGGGCGCATCGCCGCTGATTCCATACTCAAATCCCTGCTTCGACATCTTATATTCCCGACGCTCTTTCACTGTAATGCGCAATTGCGCACCGGACCCGGAACCGTCCATCACCCGCACTACCGTTTCTCCCGCCGCCAAAGGCTGTACGCTTATACGCCTGTAACCGTTGCTATCACCTGCAAACGTTACGGAAGCCACCGATTCATGCTCATTCGTCAAGGTATAAGCACCGTCGCCACCGTCTATGCCGAGCACCGTTTCCCCTTCGGTTTCAGAGAGGAAGAAAGCCAGAGACGAGACCAGGTTATCACATGTTCCAACCTGATAAACCGGTTCCGCACCCTCAAAAAGCACCACACTGCGATAATCGTCCTTACAGCCGGAAACGGCAAACAGCAACCATGCCAAAGTCAAAAGAAAATACTGTTTCTTCATAATCGTCAGATAACAATTGTTCTATCTGTAAAAATACAGAAAATAACGGAATACTGCATCATTATCCGTCTCTTTTTCAGCAGATCTGCTCTTTCGGATAGTTCACCAGATAGAGAGTGCCCGTGGCCCGGGTAAATGCCGTATAAAGCCAACGGAAATAATCGGGCGTCAGATATTCGTCCGTCATATACCCCTGATCCAGAAAAACATTCTTCCACTGCCCGCCCTGCGCCTTATGGCACGTCACGGCATAGGCATACTTCACTTGCAAGGCATTGTAATAAGGGTCGGCTTTCATCTTCTTCATCCGTTCCCGCTTCACGGTGATGTCGGCATAATCTTCGAGAACGGTATAGAAAAGGCGGTCGTTATCCGCCTTGGGCAGTGCAGGCGCATCGCTGTGCAACGTATCCAGCAGAAGATTTGCTTCCAGTTCGAAGTTGTCGTAATCGGGAAATTCCAGCGTGACATCCGCAAAACGGAAACCATACAGTTCGCGGGTGCGGCGCACACGGCGCACCACCGCTGTCTCGCCGTTGGCTATAAAGTCCATCTCCTTCTGTTTTTCCGTCCAGTAATAATTATTTTTCGCCACCATCAGCAAGTCGCCCGTATTCAGTTCATCTTCCCGCCAGAGTATCCGGGAGCGGATGCCGTTATTGTAGATATTGGCACGCTTGTTGGAGCGGCATATCACAATCGTCTCGTCCAGCCCGTCGCGGTCGTAACACGTTTCGAGCGCATCTATCAGTTCATCGCCCGGCAGAACTTTGATGTCGGCAAACCCCGCAACCTTTATCTTCGGCAGAGCCTCGCAGGCATCTTCGGCAATCAGTTGCCGCAGGCGCGTAGCGTTCCACAAAATACCCGATTGCTGCTCCTGGCGTACCACTTGGGTCAAGTCCACTTCCTGCACCTCCAATCCGTAGCCTTTCAAGGCATCTGCAAACAGAGCGGGACTCTGCTCCTCGCCCACCGGCGGAAGTTGTGCCGTATCTCCCATCAGCAAAAGGCGGCATCCCATACCCGAATAGACAAACTGTACCAGGTCGTCCAGCAAACGCCCCATGCCGAATGCCGAACCCGACAGACCGTCATTGGCAATCATCGACGACTCATCGACAATATATAATGTATGAGTTGTCAAATTATCGTTCACCGAAAAGTTGCCCGTCTCATTGGAAAAAGATTGCTGTCTATAAATTTTTTTTATGAATTGTAAACGCCGGATGTCCCGCATAAGCGGAGAAAACCTTCGCCGCCCGCCCCGTCGGAGCCAGTAATACCGACTTCTGTTGCAGCTTGTCCAAAGTCCTGACCAAAGCGCCCACCAGCGAGGTCTTACCCGTACCTGCATAGCCACGGAGCAGAAAAACCGTCTCACTACGGGGCGCGAGAAGGAAGTCCGACAAAGATTTTATAGCAATTTCCTGCTCCGGAGTTGGTTGATAAGGAAAATTTTCCTTAATTTGCCTTTCTAAATAGTTATTTATCATTTTTGTAAGAGAAAAAAGTAACGGGAACTGTCGTTTTTAAATTTATTTCTTTTATTTTTGCGGTGCGAATATAACAACTAAAAAACATATTTATCATGAAAACAGTTTTTAATATCGTTTTAGGCTTGTGTGCCCTGGCTTTGGTTTACATTTGCTATGCCAGCATCATGGGTCCTATAAACTTTGAAAAAGCCAAGAAACAAAGAGACGCAGCAGTAATTGCCCGCCTTATCGACATTCGTAAAGCGCAGTTAGAATACCGTGGTTTGCACAACCAGCAATATACTGCCAGCTTCGATACGTTGATTGACTTCGTAAAGAATCAGAAACTTCCGTTTATCTTCAAGCAGGGTGAATTGGACGACAAGCAGTTGGAAGACGGCTTGACTGAAAAGAAGGCTATCAACATCATCAATAAGGCCAAAAAGACGGGCAACTATGCAGAAGTCAAGAAATGGGGATTGGAAAACTTCAAACGCGATACCATGTGGGTAGCCGTGCTGGACACTATCTTCCCGAAAGGCTTCAATGCCGACTCTATGAGATATGTCCTTTCGGCAACGGTGCACAGTTTGAAATGGCTATCAAGAACGATACTGCCAAATCCGGTGCTCCTTTCTGCCTGCTCGAAGTCAAGACTCCGTATGAAGTATATCTGAACGGTCTCGACAAACAGGAAATCGCTAACCTGAAAGATGTTCAAACCAAGTTGGGCAAATACTCAGGTCTGATGATCGGTAGCCTGGAAACAGCCAACAACAACGCCGGTAACTGGGAATAATCCACCGACACAATACGTATGATAGAAACGACTGATTTTAATAAATCGGAACAGTATACATTATCCATCCGTCTCAGTACGGATGGATTTTCTTTTTCTATATTCAATCCGCTCGGCGAAGGCAGATTTTCTTTCCACAAGCACGGAGTGGACGATTCCCTGTCCCTCACTGCCAACCTGAAACAGGCTTTCCGCGAAACGGACTGGCTGAAGAATCCTTTCCGCCGTATCAATGTCCTTATGGCAGGCAAGCGCTTTACATTCATTCCGTTGGAATTCTTTGAGGACGAACAGGCGGAAACCGTATTCTATCATAATCACTCCAGACAAGACAACGAACTGGTGCAATACAACATCTTGCATAAGAACAATATAGTCGTACTGTTTGGAATGGACAAAAGCGCCTGCTCCCTTTTACGCGAACAGTATCCCGACGTCCGTTTCTATGCGCAGGCAAGCCCTCTCATAGAGTACTTTGCGGCAAAGAGCCGCCTGGGCAATTGCCGGAAAATGTATGTGCACCTGCGCAAAGAAGCGGCAGAGATATACGCCTACGAACGCGGCCGGCTGGCATTCGCCAACACCTTTGCCTGCAAGGAGACAAACGACCGCCTCTATTACATTCTCTGTGTATGGAAGCAGCTTGGCATGGCGCAGGAACGCGACGAGCTCCACCTCACCGGCGAACTGTACGACAAAGAGCAACTGCTGCCCGAACTGAAAAAATTTATCCGGCAGGTATTCATCATGAACCCTGCCGCCAATCTCGACCTACAAGCCATCAACCTATGCGAGTAATAAGCGGAATATACAAAGAAGGCGTTTCGACGTGCCCATCACTTTCAAGGCAC
>ENA-OQDT01001077-OQDT01001077.1-human-gut-metagenome-genome-assembly--contig:-NODE-1077-length-16793-cov-3.307572_pt1 | contig 16793 bp, 16 predicted proteins | sample MGYA00242786_ERZ504617 | MGnify/ENA primary metagenome ERZ504617 (study PRJEB26092, sample SAMD00036337) | human gut metagenome | host: Homo sapiens | study: EMG produced TPA metagenomics assembly of...
ATATACAATTCTTGCTGCTCCAAACAGAAGGTATATTTGCAAAATATACAAATGATGCTTCCGGCAACGGAGTAATTCTTTCTTCGCTTTCTTTTTAGGAATTCATCTAACGAACAATTTTATTATATGCAAAAACAATTGCGAGGCCTGTTTATGAAACATGTGTTGATATTAAAATAGCAATTACTGTGGAAAATCAACTGTCATCCAACACATTAAAAACACATTAACCAATGCCACTATAATAGCATTACATGATTTCTATTATCTATATGTACTAAAACAATATATTCTGTTAGAAAATCTGACCAGTAAAAAAGAATATTCATCTCCTGAAAGCCGAGTTCTGTTCCAATTATTAAATAAAATATTAAGCTAATTCAATTTAATAAGGACACTTCGTAGAGTGTCCTAAAAAAGCATAGGTTTTCTGTATGTCGCAGAAAATGAGTATCTTTAGAGTGTATCTTTCTCATGGACAGCCCGTCCCTTTTTACAAGGGAAACTACATGTCCTCCAGGGACAAACACATTTTTGTTATCGCATAATGTGGAAGTACCTTATGTTTAAGGTGTTCCACTTTCTTCTCCAGCAAATCCGGTTTATAGTTCTTTTTCTGGCGTTTGATCTCTACGGCAACCGCCTTATCTTTTTCCAGGCATAGGGCTACAATGTCAATTTCATATGCATCGCCTTTTAACTCCCACCAAGAGCCTATATCTTTATAAAGGAAACTTTCTGCAAACTTCTGCTTAAAATAACGCTCCAACATTTTTCCGGAATAAGTGGGATAGTCAGCCTTGATAATGGAACGTAATGCCATATAATTCTTTATTTCAATGAGAGAGCGGTTTTTATCAAAATAGTTAAACCAGAAACTGATAAAGTTATCCTGTATTTCATATCGGATAGCCAGTGTTCCCTCCTTTGATAGAATAGGGCGTTGGCGTACAATGATATTGTAATCTTCAATCAGTCTTCTCAAATAACCGCCAATGCTTTTATTCCCTAAAGCCGCTTCTATTTCTGCCTGTGTATTTTTGCCATTTGCTATGGCACTTAAAATAGAAAAATAGGTCGCATAATTTTTAGCCGAATTCTTCTATTAAAACGAATTCTTTCCTTCATCTGTAAACGGGGAGTTATCACGGAACCATGAAGTCGATCATTTCCATTGATGTTCAATATACGATTGTCACAAAACAATTTCAACATATTTGGGTATACCTCCGGTAAATGTATACAATGCCAACAAATCGTCATTCGTATATGTTGGATAATAATCATACATAATTTCTTTAAGTACAGGGAGGCTGAAGGGTGAAAGCTTTATAATATTATCGGCACGCCCAAATAACGGCTCTTTATTATTTTGAAAGATCTTATTCATCAAAGAATAAATGGATCCACAGACAATCAGGTTCATTTTGGTCTCTTTTCTGTAACGATCCCAAATGTTTTGTATATCGCTATAAATGGAATTATTAATATTATAGAACTCTTGAAATTCATCTATAACCAGATTGAATGCCCTTTGTCCCGCTATTTCCATCATATATTGAAATAATGAACTGAAAGACCGTATCTCTGCTGGTACAAAGATATTCAAAGCGCCCGAAATGAGGGGGATAAACTCACTACAGAGAGTAGCTTCATTCTTTCTGCCTACAAATAGGTATACAGTAGGCATTTCGTCCACAGCCTTCATTATAAGGCTGGTTTTCCCTATTCTACGTCTTCCTGTTATAACTGTGAGGCGTGAATTTTCTTCAAAAGACAGGCGTTGTATCCTTTTCAACTCTGCCAGTTCATTTTCTCTATTATAGAATTTCATAAGCTTTAGTAATCTGTGTTACTGTAACCGCGGTTACAAAAATAATAATTTAAATGAAACAAACGAAAGAATGGAAGGTTTATTTAGTAAGTTCTTTAGGTGATATGTAAAGGTATTTATTCAAGATATAAATTCTAGGAGATATTTGAATTTATCTAGAATTGATTCAAATAACAATATGGGATATCTGTTCATGACAATAGAGTAATCATATTGATAATCAGTAAAATAATATCTTTTTGTATCCGGCACGAATACGACCTACCTGAGTAATGCGGTGAACAACTACTTCGGATGCAATTTCAAGCAGCTCCTTAACAAGTATCGTGTTGAGTATGCAAAGTCCTTATTACTAGAGGGTACGTATTCAGCCAGTTCTCTTTTTAGGAAGTGTGGTTTTGCATCCCAAAGCGTTTTTTATGCCGCATTTCATAAAATTGTAGGCGCATCTCCCTTGCAGTTCCTATATAAAGCACCATCCGGACACAGAAAAAGATTTAAAGTCCTTTTATAACAATAACATTTTGAGTTTTTAAATTTATAAATTTAAAGTTTTTCTATTATGAACAAAAAAATTTTTAAGTGCAATCCTGTTTGGAGCCCTTATGGTCACTTCAACAGGAACATTTGTATCTTGTAAGGATTACGATGACGACATCGACCGCTTGGATCAAGAAATATCCAATGTGAAAGATGCAATCAAGGCCCTTGAAGACAAAGTAGGCTCAGGCAAATATGTCGAAAGCTGTACTCCGTTCACTGATGGTAATGGTGGTTATGAAATCAAATTCAGTGATGGAGAGACCATTAAATTATACAATGGTGCAAAAGGAGAACAAGGTGAACCGGGCAAACCAGGTACTCCGGGTACTCCAGGTACTTCTGCTGATGATTATGTAGTATCAGTAGAAGAAGGTGAATCAGCTTATGAATTAGTTATTACTTATGCTGATGGCACTAAAAAGACTATCAGTATGCCTAAAAGCTACTTCTGTAGTTAGCGGAGTTAAGTTTATCCCTACTTTCCTTTCTGAAGGTGAAGCTGCCAGAATCCATTTCCCTACCATCGTTACTGATAGTGTGGCAGGTAAAACAGAGATTACAGGTGCAGATTGGGGTACAAATAACTTTAGCACATTTAAAATCGTTTACTCAGGTAAGGCAGACGTGAAGTATCAGGTAAATCCTAACAGCGTATCATTCAAAGATATGGAAGTGGTAGGATTTGTTCGTGATACTGCTGAAATATGGAACTACAATACGAATAACAAGAATTGGGAATTGTTCAACGCTGGACAAAAACTGTACACTGATGGAAAAATTACCGTTGAATCTTATAAAGAAGGACATGGTATGTTAAACTTCCGTGTAAAGGACTGGGCTTTTGCTGAACAATCTAATCTGGACGAAAGAACAGTATATTCATTGAGAATTAAGAACAATGACCAAATCGTTCATTCTGATTTTGTTCCCGCCAAGCATGAAGTAATTTTGCAGAAAAACGTACATTTGGTTAAAGTAGCTGATGCATTTGACCAAACTAACGCTCCTGCTCAGATTAAAAATGCATTGCTCCTAACAAGGTAAATTATAGAGAATTCATCAAAGATGAATATTATCTTAACACCTTGAATCCGACCGGTACTGAAGAGGCTAAATTGAAGGCTTATCAAGCAGATAAAGCTAAGTTCGAAGCCAATGCTGAAAACCAGTTATATAAAGGAGATGCTGAATCTAAAGATGATGCAGAACGTATTGTTGTAGAATTGAACTATACAGGTGATGGACATTCAAAAAATTTGAAGGACATCGTAACTTCATTCTTTGACAAACGTATGGGTAGAGCCCAAGACGCTCAGTATCCTTTGATGGAGAATGGTTTTGATGACTATTCATTGGTGTTTGAACCGGTTGACTTCTATTATGATGGCGTTAACCAGACAAAACGTTATTTGGATGTTACCAAAGATGGTGTTGCTACAGTAAAACAAACTCCGGACCCGATTTGGGGCGCAGAAACTGATGCCAGCCACACAGCTGCTATAGACAGAACTCCTATTGTTCGTGTGAAACTGGTAGCACCGGGTGAAGACAATGGTAATGTAGTTAAAACAGCAATCATCAAGATTCACATTGTACGCAAGACAGTTGTTCCTGAAATTAATATTACAGAAACAAAAGATGTTACTCTGAAACATATCAATCAAGTTCTTGACATGGATATGGATAAGATATTCAACCATAAAGATGTACAGTTGAGTAAAGACGAATTCCGTAAGACTTATGATTTCGTTCCTGAATTTGCAACAGCAGATGAGGCTAAACAACACGCTGTATATGCATGGGATGGAAAAGATAATGCAGACTATTCATTAGATCCGAACTTTAAACCTGAAGAATACAATCAGTTGTTCGTTACAGTGAAGAATACAGCATTCTCTCGTCATGACGATCACGACGTTTACACTGTTAAGGGTACATACAAGCCAAATGCTGATCATAAGGGATTATCTGACATCCATGTTACTTATACTATCAATGTGAAGTATCCGGATGTAGTTGCTCCTGAAAAGACTAAGTTGAACTGGGTAGATGATTCTTACTTCATTGCTCACGGTAGATACGATAACTTTGATACTCCTACAACTTATGAAATGGTTGCAGTATTGAATGACGAATTCGATTTGATCAACTATAATCCTTATAAGGGTCAGACTCATGATAAGGATTGGGCTAGAGCTACCTTGTCATTCGAATTGGTTGACCAGCATAATAACGCATCTAAGATAGCTGATGGTCACAATTCCGGTATCCGTTTGTATCAAGGTAAAGACAACAAGTGGTATATCTGAGCTTGGAGGCAACAGACGAGGACGTACTTGGATCAATGCTGCTGACGCTAAGGATTTGAAGAAGATCAAAATGCGTGCTGTAGTAAGCTTCAATGAAGATGTTGACGGATTGTATGGTACTTGCAACAAGGAAGCCAATGCTCATAACAAGTATGCTAAAGAAGATTACAATAACTTCTCTTGCGATACTATCAATATGGTAAACAATACTCCTTGGGCTAAAGATCATACTACTACTTATACTGGTGCTCCTGCTCCTGAAAATGGACGTTCTACAGTGGTTATCGATGAATTTGAAGTTGCATTTGTAACTCCGATGGTATTCCACGCTTACGAAGCAGGTCCTTTGTATGACAAGTATCAGGAAGCTGAAAATACAGTATCATTGAAGGATGCATTCTTCTTGTCAGATTATCTGTGGTCTGAAGGTGCTCAGGCACAATTCAATAACAACCATGTTATCTATGATCACAAAGATATGGCTAAGAATAATACTTTGGTTCAGACAGGTGATCAAGCTGGTTGGTCAAAGAAACTGGTAGTTGACCGTAATGTATTCGATGTTAATACAACTGTTAACTTCAAGGTTTCTAAGGCATACTTTGCTGACGGAAGTGAACTGGATGCTGAAAACATGAAGAAGATCAAACTTGATAATGCTAACCAGACTATCACATGGATCAACAATGGTGAAGATATTGCTCAACCATTTACTATTGATGTAGAAGTTTGTGTAAATCACAAGTGGGGCGGTATCTGCGACCATACTTGGAAGAATGATCGTGGACATTCTGTTGGAACTATCCAAATCCAAGTTAAGAAGCACAATGACAAGTAATTAATACGCTCATTGTTTATAAAAAAAGAGGGGGGCAAAATGTTCCCCTCTTTTAGTTTTTATAATCGTTTATCCAATTATATTGTGTATGAAGTATATATATGCTGTCTGTTTTCTGTTATTAGTATGTGGCTGTCATAAAGAAAATGACACCCCTGTTGTTTTACCTGCACGGACACTATTGGTTTATCTGGGAGGAGATAATAATCTTGATGCCGAAACCTATGACAAACTTGTTCAAATTAAAAATGGATGGGAAGACGGGACAGATGGAAATATAATAGTGTATCAGGATACACCATTTAAGGACTCTCCACGATTGATGGAAATTGATGGAAAAAGTGAGAAAGGCTATATTACCATACATACCTATGACCAAGAAAACTCAGCCTCCCCCCAAGTGCTTAAACGAGTTATAAACGACGTAACTCGGCTTTATCCTGCTAAAAGCTACGGTCTAATCGTGTTTTCCCATGGCAGTGGCTGGCTTCCTCCACATACATTGGTTAATGGCTCGCGGTCTATCATCATCGATAATGACAATGAAATGGAAATAACAGATTTTGCCATGGCCCTCCCGGACCATTTATTTGAATTCATAATCTTTGAAGCATGTAATATGGCAGGTATTGAGGTGGCTTATGAATTAAGAAATAAAGCAGCATATATCATGGCTTCCTCTGCCCCAGTAGTATCTCCGGGATTTACTCCTATCTATGCCGGCAGTATTTCCTGTCTGCTTGAAGAAAATGCTGATTTGCAAAGATTTGCAGAAAATTATTTTCATATTGGAATTTGATGGAAGGCGATAAACGTTCTGCTACCATTAGCATAATAAAAACTGCCGGATTATCAAATTTAGCGAATTTGATACGACAGATCAATACAGAAGCATCCGGCTCTTTTCTCCCGGTCGGTAACCTTCAAAATTATGATGGAGTTTTAAAAGCCCCATTCTATTTTTTTGATTTCGCTCAATATTATCAATCATTATCAGATGAAAATACATACAATGCACTTCAAGAATGTATCAGCCAAATGTGTGGTTTACAAAAGAAATACTCCTTTTTATGCTACGGAAGAAGGAACATTCCCTATCACCGCCTTTTCAGGTATGACCACTTTTATCATGCAGAGAGAACTTAATGACTTGAATGAAGAATATACAAAACTACAATGGTATAAAGATATTAATACACATTAGAGAACATGTATAACACTGATAAATCAATGATATAGCAAATTCAGAAGAAGTATATCTTATTGCAGAATAGATAGATTCTAAATACTTTTCAAAGTATCCTTTAAAGGACAGAATGCCAATATATATGGACAGAAACAGGTGATTATCCATTAATAGGAAACGGAAAAACTTGTCATAAGCAGAAAAACAAATCCTTTATTTTGCTTTTGTTTGTCATTTACTAATATACTTTGTTTTATCATTCATTCTAGAACCTGCAACTTTTACGCAAAACGCCTGGTACACTCCCTGTCTTGCTTTCAGATGATAAATGCTCGTCAGTGTGTCCTGTGAAACCGGCATATCCGGCTGATCCAGCAGCCTGTCGATCAGAATTTGCCCGTAAATGGTCATCATCCCTTTTCGCCTTATTTACAAGCTCCTGGTGATTCAGTTCCGACTCCTTGCGCTCCCCGATCTTTTTCTGCAATTTCTGCAGGGTAGCAGTCAGTTCCCCCTTGTTTACCGGCTTCAGAAGATAATGTCCCACACCGTAACTGATAGCCTGCTGTGCATACTCGAAATGGGCGTAACCGCTGATTATGATTACTTCCAGAGCGGAATCCAGCTCCTTCACCCTTTTTACCAGCTCCAGGCCACTGCAGCCTGGCATGCGGATATCTGTGATCAGAATATCCGGCTGTGTCTGCCGTACCATTTCGCAGGCTTCTTCTCCGTTGTGGGCGACTCCCACCACCTTCATTCCCATAGAATCCCAGTCGATCAGTGCCTGGATCAGCTGGCAGATCCGCACCTCATCATCTGCAATTACTACCTTTAAAATCTCCATGTTCTCCGTCCCCATTACATAATTACTGTGAAGAAATTTCCCCATTTTTTTTGAGAAACTCTCTCCACTTTTTCTTACTTCTAATGATAATCCATTTCAGCATTTTAAGCAAGAAAACCGCCGGAAAAACCGACGGTTTCTTGCTCCTTATAATTACTGTCCCAGCCGTCATCATATCCATGACGTTCCATGAACAATATTCCTTTTATTTCAGATTATTTATCAGAATCCTTTGTGATCACAGATACACCTGTATCTGTAACTTCTCCGCCGAGCTCCTCGCCGTTGATTGCTTTTACAGCTGCTTTTACGCCTTCAGATCCCATAACATCCGGGTTCTGAGCCATTGTGCAAAGAAGATATCCGTCGTCGATCAGGTTCAGGATCGCGTCAGATTTATCAAAACCAACACCGATGATGTCAGCGTTTCCAGCTGCTTTGATGGCATTTCCGGCACCAGTTGTGGAACCTTCGTTACATCCAAAGATACCAACAACGCCCTGTGTAATGTAGTTCTCTGCGATACTCTGGGATTTTGCAGCATCACCTTCGCCGTACTGGGTTTCCATAATTTCGAAGTCTGTGCCGTCAAATGCTGCGCGGAAGCCTTCCTCACGGTTTACGCAGGAATCAGTAGCTGCGTTTACATTAATGACACCGATTTTTCCGGATGTAATACCAGCATCCTCAAGAGCCTTCTTCATCTCTTCTCCTGCTGTTGTTCCAGCTGCTTTGTTGTCTGTGGAGAAAGTAGCTTCTGCCTCGACATTTGCAGGGGAGTCAACATATACGATCTTAATTCCCTGGTCTTTTGCTTCCTGAAGTGCGGAAGAAATAGCGTCTGGTCCATTTGCAGCAACCATGATCGCGTCATAGCCACCTGCTACTGCGTTGTTTACACACTCGATCTGCTGGGCATCATCCTTTGTGTTCGGGGACATGAAGTCAACTGTTACACCAAGCTCTTTAGCCTCTTCCTGAGCACCTTCGTTCAGGGTGATCCAGTGCTGATCAATAGAATCCATTGTAATCAGCGCAATTTTCTCTTCGCCTGTAGCCTTAACATCATCTGATGCATAAACAGTAGCTGCTCCAAGGGAAGCGATCATAGATACTGCACATACCATAGCTAAAAGTTTTCTTTTCATTGTAAAAATCCTCCTAAAAATTATTTTTTATAACTACCCGCCTTCTCCATTTGCGGTTTAGTTTCATGAAATTATTTGGCATTTCCCATATTCAGTTGTCGATTTCATTTTCCTGTGAAAAATACTGTTTTCTTGCGGTTATTTTTTTCTGTGTTTGCCAAACTGTCCGTTTCTTACAACTACATCCAGCAATACGGCTGCAACTACGATCACGCCGATTACAACTCGCTGGATACCAACCTGTGCACCGATCATGTTCAGACCATTTTCCAGTGTCTGCCAGACAGCTGCACCTGCGAAGGTTCCAAGAAGGATTCCAGTTCCTCCAAGTGGGGAAACGCCACCGATTACGCCGGCTGCTACGCCGTACATCTCGTACATGTTTCCAGCTTCCATATTTCCCATACCAGCCTGTGCGCAAAGGATAAGTCCAACTACACAGGAGCATACGGAGCTTACCAGATAAGTCTTTACTGTGGTGGAAACTACGTTTACACCAGAAAGCTTTGCTGCGTCCACATTAGAACCGATTGCGTAAATATGACGGCCTGTACGTGTCTTGGATAAGATAAAGAAAAATATAACAAAAATAACAAGTGCGATCCAGAATGTGTTATAAATGCCAAGTGTTTTACCGTAATAAAAACAATTTTGGAATGCATCAGCCGTTTCTTTTCCAACACCTGTTGCAATGGCATCTGTGTTTCTGTTTCCGTTTACCATGTAGGCAATTCCTCGTGCTACGAACATGGTTCCAAGCGTTGCAATAAATGGAGGAAGTTTAAACTTTCCAACCAGATATCCGTTTACTACACCAACTACCAGACAGGCAATAAGTGCGATCACAATTGCAAGGAATGGTGCCATTCCTGTTGTCATTAAGGTGGCTGCGATCATGGCGCTCATTCCGACCATGGATCCGATTGACAGGTCAATGTTTCCAGTGATCAGTACGTAACTTTGTGCAATACCGATCAGCAGGTACTTGGACATGGAACGCAGCAGGTTCAACATATTCTGTCCTGAAAAAACCGCCGGGTTAATGATACCAAATGCGATATAAATAATGATCAGCCCCACAAATGCGGTAAGTGCTGCCCCCATTCCCCTGATTCCCAATAATTTCTTTAAGGGGCGTTGCTGTTTACTATTCATTTTTACTTCCTCCCTCAGTTTCCTTAATACTCTTGTTTTCAAAGGATGTTGCCATTGTAAGGATCTCGTCCTGGGTGGCTTCCCTTGCTGAAACCTCACCGGTGATACGTCCGTCACACATTACGATGATACGGTCTGCAATTCCCATGACCTCCGGCATTTCAGAGGATACAAACATAACTGCAATTCCCTGTTTTTTCAGCTCATTCATCAGATTGTAAATTTCTACCTTTGCACCAACATCAATTCCTCTTGTTGGCTCATCGAAGATAACAACCCGTGAATCTCTTGCAAGCCATTTTCCAACAACTACTTTCTGCTGGTTTCCACCAGAAAGATTGCCAGAATCAATTTCTACGTTCGGTGTTTTGATCCGGAGATCCTTCACTGCTTTTTCGCAAAGAGCATCTTCTTTTCCTGAGTTTATCACACCTATCTTATTGCATACAAGGTCAAGATTTGGCAGTGCCAGGTTCTGGCGAATACTCAGTTTCGTACACAGACCGTCTTTTTTACGATCCTCAGGAGCAAGTACAACACCGTTTCGGATAGCATCCATTGGACAGTTGACTTCAATTTTTTTACCATCCACATAAAACTCTCCGCTGTCTTTCGGATCAACACCGAAGATGGCTCTTGTAGTCTCCGTTCTTCCGGCTCCCATCAGTCCCGCAAATCCTACAATCTCACCTTCATATAAAGAGAAGTTGATATCGCGGACCATTTTTCCGGCATTAAGATTTTTCACTTCAAAAACCTTCTTGCCTTTCCTACATTCCACTCTCGGGAATTTTTCTTTGATTTCACGGCCTACCATATTTTTGATAATGTAGTCCATGTCCATATCTTTGAAATTACCGTCTGTTATGTATTGTCCATCTCGCATGATGGTAACTCTGTCCACGATATGAGACAGTTCTTCCAGTCTGTGTGAAATATATACGATTCCTCTTCCTTCGTCCCTCAGCTTTCGGATGATACGGAAAAGATCATCAATTTCTTTTGCTGTCAGAGAGGATGTAGGCTCGTCCATGATCAGAATCCTTGCATTGATGGAAAGTGCTTTTGCAATTTCAACCATCTGCTGTTTGGATACTGGCAGATCTCCTACGATCTGATCCGGACTGATGTCAATTCGAAGATCGTCCAGAACCCTCTTGGCTTCTTTCCGCATCTTCGCATTATTTAAGGATAAACCACCTTTTACTTCTCTTCCAAGGAACATGTTCTCCGTTACCGTTAAGTGCTTGCACATGTTCAATTCCTGATGAATAATGGCTACTCCTGCTTCCTGGGCCTGCTTTGGTGTCAGATCGTCATAGGATTTTCCGAAGATTTCCATCGTTCCTTCATCTCTGGTATATACACCGCTGAGGATTTTCATCAAGGTTGATTTTCCGGCTCCGTTTTCCCCAAGCAGCGCCATAACTTCTCCAGAACGCAACTCAAACTTTTACATGATCCAGGGCCTTTACGCCCGGGAAGCTTTTGCTGATATTGTTCATGGAGACAATGACCTCATTCATTCCATTCCCTCCTCATTTATTTGTTTTTGCTTTCCTTTGTTGATATTATCTTAACTCATACGATGGGGTTGGGATAGAGGGGGAGAGTTTGGGTTTATGGGGGTTTTTTAATATATGAAGTGTATGTGTGTAAAAAACAGGCTCCTGTTTTCATGCAGGATCCTGTTTTTTGTGAATATGAATATGTGTAATACCTCCGATTATTTTCGGATGGAATCAACCAGTTTTCGTGCTTCTGCTGTCAGGTCTCTGATCTTGTCAAATTCTCCGTTTTTTACAAGCTCTCCTTTTACCATCCAGCTTCCGCCGCAGCATATAATTTTGTCGAAAGAAAGATAATCTTCCAGATTTTTTGCATTGATACCGCCAGTGGGCATAAACTTAATTCCCACATAAGGTGCGGCCATAGCCTTGATCATGGCAACTCCGCCTGCCGGTTCTGCAGGGAAAAATTTTACAACCTTAAGGCCTCTTTTTACTGCCTGTGCGACCTCAGACGGTGTGATGCAGCCTGGAAAAACAGGAATTTCTTTTTCCAGACAGTAGTCTACGATCTCTGGATCAAATCCAGGGCTTACAATGAACTTCGCACCGGCTGCAACAGCTGTGTCTACCTGCTCTCTGGTAAGAACGGTTCCTGCTCCTACAAGCATCTCCGGAAACTGTTCTGTCATCAGACGGATAGATTCTTCTGCTGCCTCTGTACGGAAAGTTACCTCTGCACATGGAAGTCCACCTTCAACAAGTGCCTTTGCAAGGGGTACTGCATCTTTTGTATCTTCCAGCACAACTACCGGAACAACACCAAGCTTCTGAAACTTTTCTGCTATATCCATCATTTGAATTTCCTTTCGTTATCTTTTTATATCAAAATTCATTTCCATCACATGTCTGATCAAGGAAGCATCATCTGTAATATTTCCGTCACCATGAATGGTATGCTTCACCGCACTGGCTGCAACACCAAAGTTCACAATATCCTCCGGTGTATATTCATTCATCAGTGCATAAATAATACCGCTTACAAATGCATCTCCACCTCCAACACGGTCAAGAATATGGAAGGTAAGCCGTTTGCTTTCATAAATCTTTCCGTTTAACCAGAGATAAGCCATAAGGCTGTTCTCACTGCAGCTGTGTGCAAAACGCACATGTCTTGCAATGCATTTGATATTCGGATATCTCTCTGCAAAGGCCCTGAAGACTTTTTCCTGCTGTTCACGGTCCGGCTGGAAGGGAACACCATCCTTTACATCACCTGCTGTATGATCTTCTTCATTTTTCCAGATATGGTAAGGCTCAATTCCAAAGAGAACATCTACGTATGGAAGGCAGAGGGTACAGAAATCTCTTGCTTCCTCCCAGTTCCACAATGTACTTCTGAAATTTCCGTCAAAGCTGACGGTCATGCCATTCTCCTTTGCTGTTTTCAGGCAGGTCAGGATCAGTTCACTGCAGCTTTTTCCAAGTGCCGGAGTGATTCCGCTCAGATGAAGCCAGGTGTATCCTTCCAGAAGTTTCTTCACATCTGTTTTGCTGAAATCATACTCTGAAAAAGCACTGTGTTTTCTGTCATAAACGACTTTACTCGGGCGGATTCCGTAACCCGTCTCCAGATAATAGGTTCCAAGCCGATGTGTCGGTGTCTCTTCTTCTGTTGAATAAACTACGCTGTCGCAATTTACGTCATTGCTTCGCAGCATACGTACAGCACTTTTTCCAAGACTGTTTCCCGGAACTACTGTAAAGAATGAGGCATCTACTCCAAGATTTGCAAGGGAGAGGGCCACATTGGCCTCACTTCCCCCATATCTTGCCTCAAAAGATGTTGCTGTTCTGATTTTTTCATAATCCGGCGGAGTCAGGCGAAGCATGATCTCGCCAATGGTAATAAATTTATGCTTCATAATCAATACTCCAGATAAGCTCCCTTCATTGGACTTGCAGCATGCTGGCTGAAAAGTCTCAGGACACCTTTTTTGTATTTCATTTCACGTGGTTTCCAGTTTTTACGTCTTTCTGCAAGAATCTGGTCAATTTCCTCCATAGACTTACGTTCTCCTGCAATTCCGATGATGTTTAGTTTTCTTTCCATAACATCGATTTCGATAAGATCGCCTTCTTCCACAAGTGCGATCGGGCCGCCATCAACAGCCTCCGGGCTGCAGTGTCCGATAACCGGACCGGTAGATGCACCGGAGAAACGTCCGTCTGTGATCAGGGCAATGCTCTTTCCAAGTTCCTTATCACTGCTGATTGCCTCAGAAGTATAGAACATTTCCGGCATTCCGCTTCCCTTTGGTCCCTCGTAACGGATGAAGACTGCATCACCCTTCTGAACCTTATGTTTCAGAACTGCATCCAGACATTCTTCTTCGCTGTCAAATGGTCTTGCGCGGAGAACAGATTTAAACATTTCCTTCGGGCATGCAGTGTGTTTGATCACGGCACCTTCCGGAGCAAGGTTTCCACGAAGGACTGCAATGCTTCCATCTGTTCCGATTGCTTTGTCATATGGACGGATGATGTCTTCCTTCGTAACATTTACATGGTAACGTTTGTTAAACTCCTGAAGCCATTTATCACATTTTTCATAGAATCCGTTGTTCTTCAGTTCTTCCAGGTTTTCTCCTAATGTCTTTCCTGTAACAGTCATGACATCCAGGTGAAGATGCTCTTTGATCTCTTCCATGATTGCCGGTACACCACCTGCATAATAGAAGCACTCTGCAGGCCAGCGACCTGCCGGACGTACATCCAGAAGATATCTTGCATTTCTGTGCAGCTTGTCAAATGTATCACCAGTGATCTCAATGCCAAATTCATGAGCGATTGCCGGAATATGAAGCAGGCAGTTGGTGCTTCCTGAAATTGCAGCATGGACAAGGATTGCATTCTCAAAGCTGTTCATAGTTACAATGTCAGAAGGACGCATGTTTTCCATCTGAGCAATTCTCACTGCCTGTCTTCCTGCCTCTCTTGCAAAGTCAAGAAGGTCAGGGCTGGTTGCAGGCATCAGGGCTGTGCCTGGAAGTGCAAGTCCTAGTGCCTCTGCCATGATCTGCATGGTAGATGCAGTTCCGATAAAGGAACATGCGCCACAGCTTGGGCACGCATTGCATTTTGCCCAGTCAAGCTTCTCTTCATCAATTTCGCCACGCTCGAATTTTGCGCTGTACATTCCAAGCTGCTCCAGGGTCAGCATTTCCGGTCCGGCATTCATGGTTCCACCTGGAACAAATACGGAAGGAATGTTTACTCTGGCAAGTCCCATCAGATTTCCCGGAACACCTTTGTCACAGCTTGAAAGGTATACACCTGCGTCAAAAGGAGTAGCATTTGCATGGATCTCGATCATATTGGCGATCATCTCACGGCTGGCCAGACTGTAGTTGATTCCATCTGTTCCCTGGCTTTCACCGTCGCAGATATCGGTACAGTTATAACGTGCTCCGAAACCGCCTTCTTCTGCGATTCCTTTGCGGACTTCTTCTACAAGGATATTCAGATGTCCGCTTCCCGGATGACTGTCACCATAGGTGCTTTCAACCATAACCTGAACCTTTCCCAGATCTTCTTTTGTCCATCCTGTTCCAATACGCAGCGGATCAAGCTCCGGTGCAAGTTTCTCATTTCCGACTTTTAACTGCATGATTTTTCCTCCATTTTTATTCTCTGATAAGCTTTAAACTTTCCAGTGTTTCCTGAGTTTCTCTTCGCCTCTTCTTCTGCTCCAAGTTCTACATCATCAAATGTGGGAAGACTGCCAACACCCCCAGCATTGATTTCGCATCTACAATATATCTTCCACAGATCAGATCTACATTTTTCTCACATCCTGATGCAGCCTGCACCAGATGCTTGGCATCACACATATCTCTTAAATAAACCGGTATCTTTATCATTGCGTCCTGCCTCCTATGCAAAGATTGAAACAATAAAGCTTACAATAAGTGCCGTAACACCGATCAGTGTCTCCATGATCGTCCAAGATTTCAGGGTTGTCTTTTCGTCGATCTCAAGGAATGAGGTTACCAGCCAGAAGCCTGCATCATTCACATGGCTCAGTGCAGTTGCGCCGCCACAGATTGCACAGCACATAGCAGCTCTGTAAAGCATGCTGGTATCCATTACAGCCGGCATGGTTGCCATAATTCCGGATGCCATTGTCATCGCTACAATTGAACTTCCTACAGAAGCTCTGACCAGAAGTGCAATGAGAAATGCGATCAGGATCAATGGAAGCCCACTCTTCTCCAGCACCGGTCCGATAATATTTCCAAGGCCGGAATCCTGAAGCATCCATCGGATCACTCCACCGCTGGCAATGACCAGAAGAATCATACCTACCGGTCTGAGTGAATGATCCAGGATTTTCTTTAACTGGGCTCCTGTAAATCCTCGTTTGATTCCAAGGAAGTACATAGATGCCAGCGTTGCAATGGTTAATGCAAGGAATGGTTTTCCTATGAATCCCAGAACATCCTTTACTCCTTCCGGAAGCGGCATATACTTGGATAATGTGCTGAGAAGAATCAGAACCAGTGGAATCAGTATCACCCCTAAGACCAGTCCAAAGGGCGGAAGGTCTTTTCCATCGTCTTTAATCTCTTCCACATTTGCCGGAAGCTCTGTGTAAATCTTATTGCCAACAAAGCTTCCCCAGAAAATTCCGGAAACCATCATACAGATCAGCGCTGTCGGAACTCCTACCATGATCATGGTTCCCAGATTCACGCCAAGTGCATTTGCCACAAGTACCGAGCCAGCAGACGGCGGAACAAAAGCATAGCCACTTGCCAGACCGGAAAGAAGGGGAATCGCATAATACAGGGTGGATTTTCTGGTCTGTTTCGCAACGCTGAACACCAATGGGATCAATACCACAACACCAGCTTCAAAAAATACGGTGGTACCAATTACAAGTCCTGTAAGTCCAAGTGCCCAGCCGGCTTTTTTCTGGCCAAATTTACTGATCAATGTCTCTGCGATTCTCTGGGCTCCTCCGCTTACCTCCAGGATTCCGCCAAACATGGAACCCAGGCCTACCAGAAGCGCAATTCCCTGTAGTGTCTTTCCAACACCTTTTTCTACCGTGTCCGAGATCATCGTAAGCGGCATTCCTGCTCCCGCTCCGATGATGATAGCGGAAATCATCATTGACAGAACCGGATGAAGCTTAAATTTGATGATCAGTACCAGCAAGAACCACAATTCCCACCGCCGCCGCGATCATCAGTCTCATTGGATCCGCCGCAAAAGTTGTTTCTTCCATTTTTCTTTTTACCTCCTTAATTCATCTGATATTTTTGCCTTCTTCCTATGAATTCGTCTGACCTATTTAGTCATTTTTATGTTTTTTACGTTGTTTAATGTCTTTTTTCTTGGAATTCATCTGATGTATTTA
>ENA-OQDT01001078-OQDT01001078.1-human-gut-metagenome-genome-assembly--contig:-NODE-1078-length-16775-cov-4.306523_pt1 | contig 16775 bp, 13 predicted proteins | sample MGYA00242786_ERZ504617 | MGnify/ENA primary metagenome ERZ504617 (study PRJEB26092, sample SAMD00036337) | human gut metagenome | host: Homo sapiens | study: EMG produced TPA metagenomics assembly of...
CCTATCCCTATGTGTGCCTTGTGACGTGAAAGCGGCGGGTGAGATTGCTTCGCGCAGCCGTGGAACGCCCCGTATTGCAAATGCGCTGTTGAGGCGCGTCCGTGATTTTGCCCAGGTGAAAGGTTCCGGAAGGATTGATGTGGAAATTGCCCGGTTTGCTTTGGAAGCCTTGAACATTGACAGGTATGGACTGGATGAGATAGATAACAAGATTTTATGTACTATTATAGATAAGTTTAAGGGAGGCCCTGTGGGGCTGACTACTATTGCAACCGCTTTGGGTGAAGACGCCGGAACAATAGAGGAGGTTTATGAACCTTTTTTGATTAAAGAAGGTTTCTTAAAACGTACTCCGCGTGGACGTGAGGTCACGGAACTGGCCTATATGCACCTGGGACGGAGCATTTATAATAGTCAGAAGACATTATTTGATGATTAAAAGATGGCAGGATTAAAAGCATTAGCCAAGGAAACAGCCATATATGGGATGAGTAGTATCATCGGGCGGTTCCTGAATTATTTGTTAGTACCGATATATACCAACGCTTTGCCTGTGGAATCGGGGGGCTATGGTATCATTACCAATATGTATGCTATAACTGCCTTGCTGATGGTGCTTTTAACATATGGTATGGAAACCGGATTTTTCCGGTTTGCCAATAAGGGGGTGGATGATCCGATGCGCGTCTATTCCACTACTTTGCTTTCGGTAGGGGCGACTGCGCTCTTGTTTTTAATCGTTTGTCTTTCTTTTCTGCATCCCATAGCAGGTTTCTTGGGATATGGAGAGCATCCGTGGTATATGGGGATGATGCTGATTGTAGTCGCAATGGACGCTTTCCAAGCTATTCCTTTTGCTTATTTGCGATATAAGAAACGCCCTGTTAAGTTCGCTGCATTGAAATTGTTGTTCATTTTTGCCAGCATTGCCTTGAATATCGCTTATTTTGTAGGTATGAAAGGAGAGAATGTCGGAGTGGCTTTTGCTATAAATCTGGCTTGTACTTCTTTGGTGATGCTGTGTATGTGGAAAGAATTGGTGGGCTTCAGGTATGTGCTGGACAGGGAGTTGTTGCGGCGTATGCTGCATTATTCTTTCCCGATATTGATTCTGGGTATTGCCGGAATCTTAAATCAGGTAGCCGATAAAATTATTTTTCCGTTTGTTTATCCTGATAAGGCGGAGGCGACCATCCAGTTGGGTATTTATGGGGCTGCCAGTAAAATAGCTATGATAATGGCCATGCTGACACAGGCTTTCCGGTTTGCATACGAGCCGTTTGTTTTTAGTAAGAGTAAAGAAAAGGATAGTCGGGAAATGTATGCCAAAGCGATGAAGTTTTTCATTATCTTCACTTTGCTGGCCTTTTTGGCTGTTATGTTTTACCTTGATATATTGCGTTATATTTTAGGACGTGATTATTGGGTAGGGCTTAAAGTTGTACCTATTGTCATGGCTGCCGAAATGTTTATGGGTATTTATTTCAATCTTTCTTTTTGGTATAAGCTGATTGATGAAACAAAATGGGGAGCTTATTTTTCATTGGTGGGATGCAGTATCATTATCCTGATAAATATTTTCCTTATTCCGGTGTTTGGCTATATGGCGTGTGCGTGGGCAGGTTTTGCCGGATATGGAGTAGCTATGCTTCTCTCTTATTTTGTAGGGCAGAAAAAATATCCTATTAATTATGATTTGAAAGCGATAGGTAACTATGTGGCGTTAGCGCTGGTACTTTACATTGTTTCAGTTTATCTTCCTATTCAAAATATATTCTTGTTGTTGGGTGTTCGTACATTACTGTTGTTATTGTTTGTGGCATATATTGTGAAAACGGACTTCCCCTTGCAGCAGATACCTGTTATAAACCGATACATAAAGAAATAGCTATGAGTGACCTGAAGAATGATTTGAAGAATGTGCCTTATATAAAGCAGTTCTTTGGTGAATATCTTGATTTGCGCAAGGATAAGGATAATGAAGCCTTGATTGTAGAAAGTATTCGTAACGGTGTTGAGTTCAAAGGAACTAATTTGTGGATTCTTATATTCGCAATTTTTATTGCTTCATTGGGCTTGAATGTGAATTCTACGGCAGTGATTATCGGTGCTATGTTGATATCTCCGCTGATGGGGCCGATTATGGGAGTGGGGCTGGCTATCGGACAGAATGATTTTGAACTGTTGAAACGTTCTCTGAAAAGTTATTTGGTGGCGACTGTATTTAGTGTGATTACATCCACGATTTATTTTTCGCTGACTCCGTTGGATGAAGTGCAATCGGAGTTGCTGGCACGTACTTCTCCTACTATATATGATGTGCTTATAGCTTTATGCGGTGGCTTGGCCGGTATTATCGCCTTGTCTACAAAGGAGAAGGGGAATGTTATTCCGGGGGTAGCTATTGCTACGGCTTTGATGCCGCCTTTGTGTACTGCCGGATTCGGGCTTGCTACCGGAAATTTACTTTATTTTTTAGGTGCGTTCTATTTGTATTTTATCAATTCAGTATTTATCAGTCTGGCTACTTTTATCGGGGTGCGTGTCATGCATTTCCAACGTAAGGAGTTTGTGGATAAGGAGCGTGAGAAATTGGTAAAGAAATATATTATTTTTATTACTTTGGCTACGATGTGTCCTGCTGTTTATCTGACTTATGGCATTGTAAAAAGTACTATTTATGAAGCTTCTGCCAACAACTTTATCAACGAGGAGCTGAATTTTAATAATACCCAAGTAATAGACCGGAAGATTTCTTTCGAGAAGAAGGAAATACGTGTTGTGCTAATAGGCAATGAGGTTTCGGAAACAGAAATAGCAACCGCAAGGGATAACTTGAAACTTTTTAATCTGGCAGGAACCAAACTGGTTGTTCTTCAAGGAATGAATAATGATGCGATGGATATTGGCAGTATAAAGGCGCAAGTGATGGAGGACTTTTATAAGAATAGTGAGAAACGTTTGCTGGAGCAGCAGGAAAAGATTAAGTCTTTGGAAAACGAACTTAATGTATATGCCGCATACAATACCGTAGATAAAAAGATAATTCCCGAACTTAAAGTACTTTATCCTGCAGCAGAAGCTATAGCCATGGCGAAGACTGTGGAATTGCAGGTAGACTCAACCCAAACGGACACATTGACAATAGTCTTGATGAAATTCAGTAAAAAACCTGTAGGAAAAGAACAGGAAAAGATTTCCGAATGGTTGAAGGCACGTGTCGGGGCGAAAAAACTTAAATTAATTGTAGAGTAAAACCATGAAAAAACTACTATTGCTGCTGTCTTTCCTGCCTTTATGTATATGGGGTAATGAGGGAATGTGGCTTCCTTGTTGCCTTAGCAAACAAACTCAACAAGTGATGAAAGAAATGGGATTGGAACTTTCATCTGAACAATTGTATAATCCCGGAGGAAAAGCATTGGCTAATGCTGTTGTTAGTTTTGGAGGTTTTTGCTCGGGGGTTGTTGTATCTCCGGATGGCTTGGTTTTTACTAACCACCATTGTGGGTATGATGCCATTCAGCAGCATAGTTCTGTGGAGCATGATTATTTGCGAGATGGTTTTGTAGCCGACTCCTTAAGTAAGGAGCTTCCTAATCCGGATTTATTTGTCAGTTTTCTGATACGCACAGAGGATGTGACGGAGCGTGTGTTGCAAGCTATTCCAGTCGGAACAAAGGAAAATGACCGTGCGCTGATTGTGGATTCTATTTCCACATTGCTTGCTCAGGAAGCTGTGGCGAATGATACGTTGCTGCGTGCTGAGATAACTCCTTTTTATGGTGGTAATGAGTTTTATCTGTCTGTGTATAAAGATTATTATGATGTTCGTCTGGTGTTTGCTCCTCCCTCTTCTGTAGGCAAGTTTGGCGGGGATACAGATAATTGGGTATGGCCCCGCCATACCGGGGATTTCTCTGTTTTCCGTATTTATGCTGATCAGAATAATCAACCGGCAGCTTATTCTCCGGAGAATGTGCCTTATCATCCGGATTATTTTGCTCCTGTTTCTTTGGGCGGGTATGAACAAGGTTCATTTTGCATGACTATGGGATATCCCGGTTCTACCAGCAGGTATTTGTCTTCATTTGGGATAGACGAAAGGATTAATACGGATAATACCGCTATGATTAATGTCCGTACCATCAAGCAGGCTATCTGGAAAAATGCAATGGAAAAAGTGATGATATCCGCATTAAATATGCTTCCAAGTATGCACAAAGCTCTAACTATTGGAAGAATAGTATAGGCATGAATCAAGCGGTAAAAGAGTTGAAAGTGATAGAGAAAAAACAAGCTTTAGGAGTCGCCAGTTGCAAGAATGGATCCGTCGGGAACTGATAAGCGAAGCAAATATGCAAGGGTTCTGACTGAACTGGAGCTGAATTATCGTAATCGTAGAAATGCGGCGCGGGCTATGGCATATTTTGGAGAAACATTTGCTAATGGACCGGAGTTGATTACGGCAGCCTTGGCTGTACTGAATTTTGATTTTGAGGCAGAGGAGAGTGATTTGGAACGTAATATGCGGCAATTGTTGGAGATTTATGCCAATATGGATATAAGTGTGGATAAACAAGTCTTTGTGGCTATGTTGAAAGAATATGCGGCTGAGGTAGGCAAGGAGTTTTTACCTGATGTTTATCCATTGATAGAGAAAGATTTTAAAGGTGATTACCAAGCTTATGTAGATGATTTGTATGCTCGTTCCTCTTTAAAGACACCGCATGGGTTTGAACAGGTGGTGAAGGGAGATACTACTTATGTCTTGTTTGATGACCCTGCGGCTTCTTTTGCTATTGATATGTTGGTGAAATTTTATGAATTCAATCAGTCGGTGGAAGAAGCTAGTATGAATATTGAGAAAAATGAACGTTTGTTGAATGAAGCAATGCGTGAGATGGAGGCAGATAGGGTGTTTTATCCGGATGCTAATTCTACTATGCGTCTGAGTTTTGGCATGGTGGGTGGTTACTCACCGAAAGATGCTATTGAATATTCTTATTTTACGACGACAAAAGGTATTTTTGACAAGATAAGACAGTATAAGGGAGATAGTGATTTCGATGTGCTTCCTTCTGTAGTCGAATGCTTGAGAAGGAAGAATTTCGGACGTTATGCTACCGGAGATGGTAATATGAATGTTTGCTTTATTTCGGATAATGATATAACGGGAGGGAATTCCGGTAGTGGAATGTTTAATGGAAAAGGGGAATTAATAGGTCTTGCTTTTGACGGGAATTGGGAAGCAATGAGTGGAGATATTGTTTTTGAACCTAATTTGCAGCGTTGTATCGGGGTGGATATCCGCTATGTTCTTTACATGATTGAAAAATATGGGAAAGCTTCCCGTTTGATCGATGAACTGAAATTGACAGACTAAAAGAAAAGTATGAAATGACAGGAAGCTTGGGTATGTCAAAGTTCCGATAGTTTGTCATATAATCTTTCATCCGGAAAGATTGGCAAAAAAACTGTTAATATTTAATTCGATGTAAACAAGGATATTCGGTAAATCTTTTTTTGAATAACACGATAAATCCAACTGATTCATTATAAGTCAGTTGGATTTATCGTGTTATTTGCGGAATGTCCTTGAAATGACAGGTTGTTTCAATTCTGCCTGCTCCGCTATTATTCGAGAGAAGTGGATGTTATTTGCATATTTCTACTATGTCCAATTCTCTTTCATGAAGTTGGCTTCCTCATTTCTTGGATTTCTTTTTCTTATTGTTATCGCTGTTAAAGAATTGTTTCCAGTCGTCTTTCGTTTTGGGACCGCGTTCTTCAATGTAGCCACGTTCCGCACGGCTGGGTCTTCCTTCTTTTGAGGTCGTTTTTTATTGGACCTGTCACTTTTTTTGCCGAATGAAGCATTCCTTGCTGCACTGCTTCTGCGTTCGCCATTGTCGTTTTTGCCATTATTGTCACCGGCAACTTCTACTACAATTTTCCGGCCGCCATTCAGATTAACCTTGTTCAATGCTTTAATCACGTCCTGTGCCTGATTTTCTGCTACTTCGAAGAAAGAGAAATTCTGCATCAGGTCTATTCGTCCGATGGTAGTACGTTGCTTCTTCATGTTGCGGTTAATCAGTTCTATGATTTGGTTGGCATAGAAACCGTCTGTCTTTCCTACATTCAGGAATAGACGGGTGTATCCTTTTTCTGCTTTACGCTCTGTCTTTTCACGAGCACTGCCATGATCCTTGCGTTCTTTGGAGCCACGTTCGCTGCGACGGTCATTTGTGCTGGGAATTTCTATTTCCGGAGCGTTACTATAGTATTCCAAGAAGCGGTTAAATTCCATTGACACCACGCGCTTTATCAGATCTTCCTTTGAAAGCCATTCCAGTTTACGATAGATTCCGGGTAGGAAGGATTCAATTTCTTCATCGTTTACTTTTACCTTTTCTATGTCATCTATCAATTTAATCAATTGCTGCTCGCAAATTTGTTTACCACTGGGCATCTCACCCATGATAAATTTTTTGTTGATGATTCGTTCTATCTCACGCATCTTTCCTTTTTCGCGCAGGTTGATGATGGCAATAGAAATACCTGTTTTTCCGGCACGTCCTGTACGACCACTACGATGAGTATAGCTTTCTATATCATCGGGCAAGCCATAATTAATGACATGAGTAAGGTCATTTACATCTAGGCCACGGGCTGCTACGTCGGTAGCAACTAAAAGCTGTAAATGGCGTTGGCGGAATTTTTGCATCACTAAGTCGCGCTGGGCTTGTGAGAGCTCACCGTGCAAAGAGTCTGCGTTATAACCGTCTTGTATTAATTTATCTGCAATTTCCTGAGTTTCTTTACGGGTACGACAGAAAATGATGCCATAAATCTGTGGATAATAATCCGCGATACGTTTCAATGCGGCATATTTGTCTTTAGCGTGTACTAAATAGGCTATGTGATTGACGTTTTTACTGCCCTCATTTTTGGTACCGATAGTGATTTCTTTTGCGTCATGCAGATATTTTTTGGCGATGCGTGAGATTTCCGGACTCATGGTAGCCGAGAACATCAAGGTATTCCGGTCTTCAGGAACTTTTTCAAGGATAGCATTTATGCTATCAGTAAATCCCATATTCAGCATTTCATCGGCTTCGTCCATTACTACATCTGTAATCGTTTCTAGTTTGGCAACCTTTCTTTCTATTAGATCAATCAGTCGTCCGGGAGTAGCCACAATAATATGTACGCCTGTTTTCAACATGCGTATTTGGCTTTCGATGGATGAACCACCATATACGGGAAGGATTTTCAGCCCGTCAATGTACTTGGAGTAATCGTTCAGATCGCCTGCAATCTGCAAGCACAATTCGCGTGTGGGGCATAAAATTAGTGCTTGAGGTGCACGGTGCTTTACGTCAACTTTTTGGATAAGCGGCAGACCAAATGCGGCTGTTTTTCCAGTCCCTGTTTGTGCTAGGGCTACTACATCGTTGCCGTTTCCCAATAAATACGGTATTACTTCTTCTTGTACCGGCATGGGATTCTCATATCCCATTTCTTTAATCGCTTTTAGTATTTCCGGGGAAACGCCTAACTCTTCAAATGTCTTCATTTATTTTCAAATATCTAATTCGCTGCAAAGATACGGATAATCATGGGATTATATGGTGCTTATGCAATATTTGTTTTTATCAGTAGTGTATTTTTAGGGAATATTGGCTAAAGCGTGTCGGGAAGTGATAAGAAAATTTTAGGTATAAGGTGAAAATACTCTGCCGGTATGGCAATTGAAATGCTTTATCGGTCAGAGTATCCGGATTAAAGATATGAGAATTTTATGGTATCAGAGTGTTTGTATATGTGGCTGTTTATATTATTCACCTTCTTCTCTATATTCTAAAATATCTCCGGGCTGGCAATTTAGTTCCCTGCAAATAGCCTCAAGGGTAGAGAAACGGATGGCTTTCGCTTTCCCGGTTTTCAATATGGAAAGGTTAGCAGGAGTCAGGTCTATCTTCTCGGCTAAATCTCCCAGCGAAATTTTTCGTTTCGCCATCATTACGTCTAAATTTACTATAATTGGCATAGATCAATTCATTTTGGGTTTATTCGGGTTCTCATCTACTGCGCGCCACCAAAGGGTGTGGCGTTGCGTCAGTTTCTTAAAGGCATACAGACAGAAGCAAGTCCATCCAATGTTGATCGATATCCTCACTATTTTGTTGTCCAACAATGGATGTAACACAAGGAAATAGATGAATGAACTTACAAACAGAGTAGCTATCAGGCAAAGTATCAAATAAAAGATGCTTTTCTTTTGAGGGGAAAGTATTTTTTTCTTCATGGCATTTTTCTTAAATGGTTAAATCCTGTTCTTCTTTCATTTTTGCCCCGATAGCAAATATCTCGGCAAAAAGAATGGGAATTATCACAGCTACCCAGTCGGGAGAATAACCGGCGTAGCTGATGATTTTGTAGCCCGGCAGACTGATTTGCTCAACTGCTGCGTTTCCTACAATCCATTCGTCAACAGCTATGAGGATTTCCAAGCTTGCACTGGTGTATGCAAACCAACGGAGGCGCCGTACATTGGCAGATGTAAATACTTCGCGGCGTGAGATGGAAATGAGCAACCGGATCAATGAGCAGAAACCGATGAGAAAAAGGAATATTCCGGGTATGGCAAGTCCCATGACAAGGATGTGCCAGGCCGATGGCTTGGCATACGTTTCTATTTCAGTCACTGTGTAGGGGAGTGTCCAGTCCACGCGGTTGTTGCTCAGTGAATCGACAGTAGTTTCAGGTAACGGCTCTACATTCAGCTTGACTGAGGTTGCATGATGGGGTATAATGTGGCGTCCAGGCTCATATATTTCCATTGCACTGTTATGTCCATCTTCAAATCCTTTCTTGAAATCTCTCCAATTTTCATCCAATCCTCCAAAGAAGTTTGCAATGATGGCTATAATGGCTATGACACCTAATATTCTGAACTTGTTCATAGTCTGCTCTGTTTTTTTAAATGGTTAAATCTTGTTCTTCTTTCATCTTCAGTCCGATGGCAAATACTTCGGCTACCAGCAATGAAATGAATCCCAGAATGAGAGTCGCATCGGAAAAAGCAAAGGTATAGGAGAACTCGCATCCGTTGAGTTGCAACACTTGCGAAGCTTCATAATTTCCAATCACGATGGTAGCCAGCGTGCAGATAAACAAAAGTATCAATGCCCATCCTAACTTGCGCAGAAACTTCACATTCTTCCAGCTGAAGATATCACCGCGATTGATATTTCTGATCAAATAAAAGAACTGCAACAGGCAGAAAATTCCCGCTATCACCGAAATGAATGAGGCAATCCTGTTTAGTGCATGGAAGGTATCATTTTCTTTCGTTGGCGCCTCTACCATGCTTATAATCGGTATGATAGATGCCTGTTCTCCTGTCCTGACATTGGTTACACTTCCTGTCTTTTCAAGTAGATCGGTAGGAAGGGTGCAAATCATCTTATAATCGGAAATGTGGATATCCTTTCCTTTTTCTACACTTTCGTATCCGGCTTTAAAGGCACTTGTGAAAGAATGGAACATGATGCTCACTGTCGTTGAGGTGGAAAGGAGCAAGGCGATAAGTACGCAGACGCAAAAGAGGTTGAGTTTTGTTTTCATTGTTACATTTATGCTTGTGTGTTAGTAATTTCAGAGGGTGTTCCCGGCTGTGGCAAATGTTTGTTCAGATAGAAATACATGCCGACTAGGATGATTATGGCGGCTGCCAAAAGGATGTAAGTAGGTGTGGCGCCAATCATATCAACCGTTTTTTCATTCAACTCTTCTTGGGTTGATGTAGCCATGGCAATGGTAGCCAGGGAGTTATTTAGAAAATGCCCTATCATTCCCGGTATAATGCTTCCTGTGCGGTAATAAAGCCATCCGAATACCAATCCCAGACAGAAGGCGAAAGGTACTTGCGCCGGATTGACATGGATGAGACCGAAAATGAGTGCTGACAGGAGGATTGCCATACCGGGTCTTTTTCCGGTTTGCAGGAAATGCCCTTCAATGACTCCACGGAACAGCAACTCTTCTACCAGAGGTGCCATGACGGCAATGGCGATGATGCCGAATACATTGCGGCTCATTCCTATGAATGTGTCTTCCACTAGGTTGGGCAGTTCTATGAATTCGCTGGCTACATTGCAGATGAACATGGCTGCTATAATGAAGGGAATACTCAATAAAATGGTTTTTGCAGGTACTTCAGTCCAGCTTGTCTTGTTGAATTGAACGTATTTAAAGTAGATCAGGTGCCAGATCATGGCTATTCCTGCCAGTACCATAACGAGTCCTGTCATAGAGGCTGTATTCTTACCTACGGCATAAGCCAGATTATCATTTTCTGAAATTTCGTTCATCACTTTAATAATTCCCGCCGGAAGTCCTACCAGGAAGGTGAAAGCTAACTGATAAGCGAAGTAATAAAGTACTAATTTAATTGCGCGTCCCATAATAGAATGTTTATTGGTTTAAAATGGATTTGAATTAAGGGGTAGGACGGACTTCCGCATCCGTCCTGAGGGTATCTGTTTCTTTAAGTAAGCATCCTTGGGTTTCTCCTTGGTGCGATCAAAATCATGGTTGTTTTCATCTGGTTGTCTTTTAAATTTGGTTGATTTGTTTTTAGTTCATCAAGTGAGCAATGGCATGTTTGCATGGAACGTACCAATGGTTCATGAATAGGATAAGAAATGCTAAAATAAGGATAATTGTGCTTTTTTGTTGTGCTCTTTGGGCCAGTGGGGTGTTGACAGGAATCTTGGTCAGGACCAGTCTTCCCAAAGCTATTCCCAAAAGCATACCCAAGCCTAATCCTATTTGCGGATATAAAAATCCGACCATCATTCCTATGTACATTCCTATGGTTTGCCACAGGCTGGTCGCATTCTTATTTTGGGTTTGTGTTTCATTCAAAGTTTCCATTACTTTTTGTTTTGTGTGTCGGCCAACAAGTTTGCGTTGTTGCCTTCACGGTAAATACTTTCTTGTTTGTTATGGTTGAAAGTGCTCTCTTTGGCGTTCCATTCAGCGTAGTTGAGTTTGATTTCATAGACTCCGGGAGTTACGGTAAGCAGATAGGCCGGCTTCCACAGTTCCCGGTAAGCATCCCAGCGATAAGCTTTTTTCTCAATTACCTGACCATTTTCATCGTGTTTGTACTCATACTTCAGTTTGCGTGTCAATGTTTTGCCGTCTTCATTCAGTGTGTACACGGTTGTGTTTGTGTCATTCTGACCGTAGATGTACTTTGTGTTTCCTGTTTGTGCGTTTGCTGTTGTTGTACAACTCATCATTACTACTGCAATTGCTGCTAAAACTGATTTTAATACTGACTTTTTCATTTTTACTTCGTGTTTTAATGTTTGTGTTTATTCTTTCTTGTTTCTCGATATTCATTTATCGTTTATCGATATGCAAATGTATATCTTATTTTGATACTACAAAAGAAAAACGAAAAAAAATATCGAAAAACGATAAAAATATATCTTTTTTCGTGCTTTGTAGGATGGAAGTGTATGAAGAAACAGATTTTATGCAAGAAGTGACTGGTATCGGTGAATTAATTCTTCCGATAGCGTTTGCGTTCACTGGCAGGGGCGATTTTGTCTGCCCTAATACATGGAATGAACTGTTTTCGAGCAGGCAAAACTGACTGTAAACGAAGATGTGTAGAAAGAGTAGTTTGAAAGGGGGAAGGCTGTACAATGCTCCCTTGTATTTAGAGAAGAATTCTGGCCGTTTTTTCCCGGTCTTTATGCATTTGGGCAATGAGTGCATCTATAGTGTCATATTTTTCTTCAGGGCGAAGATACTTTACGAACTCAATGCGCATTTCTTTGTGGTAGATATTCTCCGAAAAATTGAGGATGTTCACTTCAATACTTAAATTGTTGCCGTTATTGATAGTAGGGCGGTGTCCTATGTTCAACATTCCTGCCCATTTTTTTCCTTCCACATATACATATACTGCATAAACTCCTTCCGAGGGAATTAACTTGTCGCTACAATCCACTTGCAGGTTAGCTGTAGGGAATCCTATTTTTCTGCCTACTTTGTAGCCATCTACCACTGTTCCATCCAGATAGTAGTTATACCCCAGGAATTTGGCAGCCTGACTTACTTCACCTTCTTTTAATAGTTGGCGGATGACTGAAGAGCTGATTTTGCCCTCTTTGTCTGTGTAAGCTCGCGCGCGTACTATATATATGTTCAGTTCCTCACCATAACGGCAATAATCTTCAAAATTTTCACTGCGGTTGTGACCGAAACGATGGTCGTAGCCTATAACTAATGTATGGATATTGAACTTGTTACGTAGCAACTGCATAAACTCTCGAGCCGAAAACAGTGAAAGTTCCTGTGTAAAAGGGAGAAGAAAGCAGTAATCTACTTGCATCGTTTCCAATAATTCGAGTTTCTCTGTTGGTGAAGAAAGTAATTGCGGACGATAAGCGGTTTGTATCACTTGTCTGGGATGTACAGGAAAAGTGATCAATGCAGAATATAACCCATCCTTGGCAGCGACCTCTTTTACTTGATTAATAAGAAAGCGGTGTCCGCGATGCACTCCATCGAAGAAGCCGATAGTGGCAACTGAAGGAGGCAATGTTTGATGGTTTATATCTGATATTATTTTCATTATTCAAAAAGTGAACTTAAATCTTCTCCAATATGGTAATGATAGGACTGTATGCCAAGCGATATTGCTGCCTGGCAATTGATTGCCGAGTCATCTATAAAAAACGTTTCTTCGGGCAAGATGTTTGCTTCTTTCATCATTTGCTCATAAATGTCTTTTTCCGGTTTGGCCTTGTGCATTTCAAAAGACAGAAAAATATCTTCAAAAAAGTCATTTACACGGAATCCCCGATAACAGAACATTTGCTCACAGGCATAATCCCAATGTATCCGGTTGGTATTACTAAGCAGGTAAACCATATAATGTTCGCGTAACTTTAGCAATAAGTCCAGCTTTTCACGAGGAATATCAAGTAGCATCAGGTTCCACATATCATCAATTTCATGGTCGGACAGGGCTTCGCTGACCTCCTTACGAATGGCTTTCCGGAATTCTTCCGGGCTGATTTCACCCAATTCAAATTGGGAAAAGAAACCTTTTCCCCTGAACTGGCATGCCTGTTTCTCTATATCTCGAAATCCTGCTTTACGAAAAGCATTCAGGCAATTGTCAAAATCCAGATTTATTAATACTCCTCCTAAATCAAAAACGACATTTTTAATCTTACTGTCCATAACTCTTTATGTGCTTTATTCTCTTTTTTAGTCTTTTTTCTGTATTCGTTTTATCCAACGGTAGATTTCACCAATCCACAATACGAATGACGTTCCTGCGATAATATAAACCCAAGTCATGAAATTCATAGGTTCGGTACGGAACACTTTACCTCCGAACTCGACAATCAGAATTTGTCCGACTAAAATAATGATAGCCACACTTAGCATACCTAATGCATGACGGGAATCCTTGAATACAGAATGGTTGGTCCCGAAAACACTGGCATTAAATAGATTCCAGAATTGCAGCATCACGAAGATCGTGAAGAATTGCGTCAAAGCTTGTCCTACTAAATCTGCTGGCATCTGTTTGATAATGACAATTAATGTCATCAGTATGGCAAGGAAGCAGAAGCCTACACCTAGTATATTTTTACGCATGGCTTTAGTGATGATGAAATCATCGGTCTTGCGTGGCTTTTCATTCATGACGTCTGCACTGGGGGGAATAGATGCTAAGGCCATGGCGGCAAAAGTGTCCATAATAAGATTTACCCAAAGCATTTGTGTTACGGTCAGTGGTAGTTCTGTACCAAAGAAAGCCCCTAATAAAACACTGGCTAATGCGACTACGTTGATAGTCAGCTGGAATACGATGAAACGCTGAATGTTTTTGTAAAGAGAGCGTCCCCACATTACTGCGGTAGCGATACTGTGGAACGAGTCATCCAATAGGGTTATGTCACTTGCTTCCTTGGCTACTGACGTACCGGTTCCCATAGAAAGACCTACTTGAGCGTGATTCAGTGCAGGAGCATCGTTTGTTCCGTCTCCGGTTACTGCTACTACGGCTCCTTTTTGCTGTAACAGTTGGACCAGACGTTGCTTGTCCATAGGACGCGCACGACTCATTACTTTCAAGTCAAGTACGCGGTCCAGAGCTTCTTCATCGCTTAATGCAGCAAACTCTACCCCTGTTATGCGGTTCCGGTCTGTATCTTCAGGTTTCCATAGCCCTATTTGGCGGGCAATTTCGGTAGCTGTTCCCGGGGTGTCGCCTGTAACAATTTTCACACCGATACCTGCCGACTGACATTTCTGTACGGCTTCCGGTACATCCGGACGAATAGGGTCGCTGATAGCTACGATACCTAGGAAAATCATATTCCCTTCATTGACTAGTTCGGCACAATCGTTACCGGAGTCTTCGGGGATAAATTTATAAGCTAATCCTAAAGTACGCATTGCCTTGTTCTGATAGGCCAGCAGATCGGCATTGTAATGAGCCTGTTCCTCGGAAGAGAGGTTGCATTTTCTCATCACAATTTCGGGAGCTCCTTTTATATAGAGTACCTTTTTCTGCTGGATAGGTGAATCTACTAATGTAGCCATATACTTACGTTCTGTAGAGAAAGTAAGTTGATTGATAACTTTTGCATTTTCACGTAATTCCAAATAGTTCTTGCCCTGTTCATTTAGCCAAAGCAATAAGGCTATTTCAGTAGGATTACCTACTCCGGATGGTTTCTTGTTTTCTCCTGTTTCTTCAAGGAAAGCTGTGGAGTTGGCACTGATCCCTTCAGCTATTAAATCTGCTTTGGTGGCATCAAGTTTCGCTTCATGTACCTGCATCAGGTTTTGTGTCAATGTACCTGTTTTGTCGGTGCAGATCACAGTAATGGCCCCCATTGTTTCACAAGCATGCATTTTACGTACCAGATTATTGGTTTTCAGCATACGGCGCATATTTAGTGCAAGACTTAAGGTGACACTCATCGGTAAGCCTTCAGGAACGGCTACTACAATTAAAGTGACAGCCATCATGAAATATTTCAATACAATGCGGGCTATTGCCATCCACCCATGCCAGTCTGTTATTTCATTTACGCTGAGGTAGGAGTAAAGGTCTTTAGCTGTGAAAACGATAAAGGTAAGCGTGGCAATGGTAAAACCTATTTTTCCGATGAAACCCGCCAATTTTGTCAATTGGATATTCAATGGAGTCTCTTCTTCACTTTGTTCGGTGGCCTGACGTGCTACCTTACCTATTTCGGTGGAATCACCCACACGTTCTACCTTCATTATTCCATGTCCGTCAACTACTGTGGTGCCACGCATCACTTCATTGCTGGGATAAGTGGCTTCTTCATCAAATAGTTCTTCATGGATGGTTTTATTGACCATTAATTCTCCTGTCAAGTTGGATTCATTCACTTGCAGGGAAATAGCTTCCAGCAAGATTCCGTCGGCAGGAATCTCCTCACCGGTATTCAAAACTACGATATCACCTACTACAATCTCCTTACGGGGAATTTCCCGTACTTTCCCATTTCTGATTACTGTAACTGGTGTTTCTTCGCCTACAGCGTTCAGTAAGTCAAACTTCTTATTCGCATCGTATTCAAAGTAGAATCCGATACCGGTTGCCAGAAAAATAGCAAAGAAAATGCCGATTGTTTCCGCATACTCATTTTCAATAATGGCAATCACTAAGGAAAAGAATGCTGCGACTAAAAGAATACGTATAACCGGGTCGCGGAACTTTTCCAGATAAAGTTTCCACATGGAAGGACGTTTGGGAGGTGTCAAGAGGTTATTCCCATACTTCTCTCTACTGATAAGGACTTCTTTGTCCGAAAGCCCTGTTAGGGCTGTTTCCTGTTTTTTTTGTGCCATACGGCTTAGCAAAATTAATTAATGGTGCACAAAAATACAATTTATATCCTTACGAATAAGGGAATTAAATCTTTTTATCAAAATTTGGGCGATAAATCTTGCAAGTTTCAAGGGAATATACTACTTTTGCACCTGCTAACAGGAAATTGTGGCACGGACTTGTAGCTCAGTTGGTTAGAGCAACAGACTCATAATCTGGAGGTCCCTGGTTCAAGCCCAGGCTGGTCCACAAACTAAAAGGCTGATTCCTAACGGAATACAGCCTTTTTTGTTTGCAGATCCTCCAGATATAAATCTGTTGCTCTTGGTTGATTTACTCCTAATATATAGCTGTTGTTTCACTATTGTTTCTCTATCTGATACCATGCCACTTCCATTTTCTCTGTTTTAGAGGTACGCCATTTCATAAAGTCCAAGTCTTCACTTTGCCGAGTTCCCATTTGCAATGACAAGGCAGTGCCACCTACCAAGAGATAGGATTTGATGCAGTCCAACTTAGAAACAGCTTCAAAAAACTTGCAGCGTGTGTGGAGCTAAACCTTTCATGCAAACATTTTAGTAAATTTACATAATAAATTCAGTGTTGATCTCAGAACTTACACAGAAATAATTAGCGTGTTGATAATGAGTTAGATTTACATTTGTTACTCTTGTTACAGGAATCATGAACAGAATTTCTTTCTCTTAGTATAAAAATCTGAGCACATTATATACCTCTAAAAACTGAAAAATGTGGATATTACCCTTAAAAAGTAGGATGAAAATTTGTACGAAACGGGAAGATGGCATTTATCTTTGATCAATAAAGATTTGATTCAGAAAAATGGAACGATATTATC
>ENA-OQDT01001080-OQDT01001080.1-human-gut-metagenome-genome-assembly--contig:-NODE-1080-length-16771-cov-3.374309_pt1 | contig 16771 bp, 15 predicted proteins | sample MGYA00242786_ERZ504617 | MGnify/ENA primary metagenome ERZ504617 (study PRJEB26092, sample SAMD00036337) | human gut metagenome | host: Homo sapiens | study: EMG produced TPA metagenomics assembly of...
ACGGCCGAGCTTTCACCGGCTTCCCTGCTTTGCAGATCAGCGTATTCCAGCCGCGGCACATACACCTGTAAATCAATACGGTCTAATAAAGGCCCCGACAGTTTACGGTGATAACGCTCGATCTCAAACTGCTTACACGAACATTCCCGCTTTTTATCACCCAGATAGCCACAGGGACATGGGTTCTGCGCTGTGCACATAATAAAATTAGCAGGAAAAGTAAGCGATGCCTGTACGCGGCTGATCGTCACATAACCATCTTCCAGCGGCTGACGCAGCACCTCCAAAGCAGTACGCGAAAATTCAGGAAACTCATCTAAAAATAAAACACCATGATGGCTCAATGTCACTTCTCCAGGCCGCGGCACACTGCCGCCACCTATAAGCGCGCTTGAAGAAATCGTATGATGCGGACTGCGAAATGGACGTTCCAGCATCACCCGTTCCTGCCGCTGCAGCAAACCTGCAATACTGTAGATTTTTGTTACCTCCAGCGCCTCAGCCTCTGTCAGCGGCGGTAAAATAGTTGGCAGCCGACGTGCCAGCATAGTTTTACCGCTGCCGGGAGATCCTACCATCAAAATATTATGTCCACCTGCCGCTGCAATTTCCAGTGCTCTTTTTACTACCTGCTGCCCGCGCACTTCCGCAAAATCCACATCATAGACACTGGTTGCTGCCGCGCAGATAGCTTCCTTATCCAGTACATCCAGAACCTTTTCACCCCGCAGATGCTCTACCAATTCAAGCAGCGATGCAGGTATCAGCACATCAATACCGTCAACAAGCCGTCCTTCAGCGCAGTTGCCTGCAGGGATCACAATGTTTTTCCTGCCAATGTCACGTGCATGCAGAATCATTGGCAATACGCCTGCAATCTGCCTGATTGTCCCATCCAGTGCCAGTTCGCCCACAAAAATAGTATCATCAACCTGCTCCTGCTGTAAAACACCGCTGCTGACTAAAATACCAACAGCAATAGGAAGATCAAGACCGGAACCATCCTTTTTCAAATCAGCCGGAGCCAGATTTACAGTAATCCTGGTCATCGGAAAGATCAGACCCGAATTTTTCAGTGCAGCCCGTACCCGTTCCCGAGATTCTTTGACTGACGTATCAGGCAAACCCACAATATCAAAGCTCGGCAGCCCGTTAGAAATATCCACTTCGACAATGATCTGTTCACCATTGATACCGCAGGTTGTTTCTCCATAAACTTTAGCGTACATAAAAACGCCTCCTCTTATTTTAAAAACAGTGCGGTAAATGGTGTAATCTTGCCACATTGCCCTCAACTAAAATTTCGATCACATCAAAACTGAGCATTTGCTGATGCCTGTTTTCCTGCTGCAAATAAAAAAGCGCCGCACTCCTGATTTTCTGCTGCTTGGCGTATGTAACCGCCAGACGGGGCAGCCCAAAATTCAGGTTGCGGCGTGTTTTTACTTCTACAAAACTAAGCTCGCCGCCTTTAGCGGCAATAATATCGATCTCGCCATAACGGCAGCGGTAATTACGACGGCAGATAACGTAACCTTTACGTTCTAAATAAGCGCAGGCAGCGTCCTCACCTTTTTTCCCCAGCCTTTGCCGCGCTTCCGTCACTTCTCTGACACCGGCGAAAACAGCCTGTTACCTTCATGTTCAGCAGGAGGCAGATGCATACTTTTAATGGGCTCATAACTGCGGCGATGCCACTTAGTCGCTCCAAACTCAGCAATTGCCTGCATATGCTCCCTGCTGCCATAACCCTTGTTACCGGCAAAACCATACTGAGGATATTGTTCAGCCAGTTCTATCATCATCCGGTCACGAGTGACCTTGGCAATAATAGAAGCAGCAGCTATCGAAGCACTCAGCGCGTCACCGTGAATCAAGGAAACTGTTTCAATGCCGGCCGATACGATCGGCATTGCATCTACCAGCGCCACCTGCGGCTTAATCGCAAGATGTTCCAGAACCTCAGTCATTCCCTGCTTCGTAGCCTGATAAATATTCAGCTCGTCAATATTGCTGATACTGACTACATTTACAGAAACAGACAGTGCTTTGGCAAGTACTTCGTCATAAAGCTGCTCGCGCTTTACTGACGAAAGCTGCTTGGAATCATTAAGTCCGCTGATAAATACCTCCTGCGGTAAAATAACAGCCGCTATCACCAACGGCCCTGCCAAAGGTCCCCGTCCTGCTTCGTCGATCCCGGCAATATACTGTGCCCCCTGATCGTAATATTTACGTTCATAGGCCAGCATCTCCGTAAAACGCTGCTGCTCTAAACGCAGCTTTTCCTGCCTTTTATGATAAGCGGCAACCAGCTTCTGCACACCGCTGCGCTCATCGGCAGCAAGTTCTGCCACCTGATCCGGGTCAGGTTCTCCCGCCAAAATCTCCTTTACCTCGCTGATCTTCATTATTCCCACCCCTAATTAAAAAGGCCGCGTTGCAGCGGCCTTAATTATTTTCACTCGGTTCATCTAAAGTAAAACGCCCTAAGCGTCCTGTACGAAAATCACGCAATACCAGCTGGATAACCTTATCAATGTCAAGCACACCGCCGGCCTTCAGGCAGCCGCGCGCAACGGCTATTTTAGACATTACCTCACGCACAGGCTCAGCTTCTGAAAAATCAATAGCGTACTTTACACGCAGATCCTCCGGATAGATATGCATCAAACGTTCAAGCAACAGCTCTACTGCTGTTTCCCTGTCATAAACATCCTCTTTGATCGCTCCCGTTACTGCCAGACAAAAGCCTACTTCCGGATCTTCAAATTTCGGCCACAAAACACCTGGGGTATCCAAAAGCTCCAGACCTTTGGCGATAGTCACCCATTGCTGACCTCGAGTCACACCAGGTCTGTCCGCTGCCACAACTTTATTTTTACCGACCAAACGATTGATCAAAGTAGACTTACCTACATTCGGCACACCCACGATCATAACACGGATCGAACGATTGCGTACACCTTTTCTCAGCCACTTATCCGTGACAGGCCTGGCCACCTGCTGGATCGCAGCCACCATCTGTTTTACGCCCTTACCGGTGCTGCAATCTACCTTACAGACAGGCAAACCGCTGTTTTTAAAAGTCTGCAGCCATTTTTCAGTCTTTTCCGGATCAGCCATATCGATCTTATTCAAAGCAACGACCTTGGGTTTATCCCCCAGCATCTGAATCAGCATCGGATTGCTGCTGGAACGTGGGATCCGCGCATCCAGCATTTCAACCACAACATCAACCAGCTTTAACTGCTGTTCCATCATCCGTTTCGCCTTCGTCATATGACCGGGAAACCATTGTATCTTAAAATCCATAATTATCTCCTCGACCGCCTATCAAGGCAGCATACGCCATCTTTCAACAGGCCAGAAAGCAACAACTGCTTCGCCTTTTACAAGCTTCAGCGGCACGAAATCAACATCGGCAAAACGGCTGTCTTCAGAATTATTACGGTTATCTCCTAAAACGAAGATATGCCCCTGAGGTACAACAGATTTTCTGTAATTAGACTTATTCGGGCCCTTCGGATCATCCTTGTAAATATAATTTTCTTCGATCACACTGCCGTTGACCAGAACCTTACCGTCACGCATCTCAATAGTATCACCGCCGGTCGCGATAACACGTTTAATAAAATCGCGGCTTTCATCCTTCGGATAACGGAAAACGACGATCTCACCCTTTTTCGGCTCGGTAAAGAAATATTTATACTTGCTGACGATCAGGCGCTCGTGGCTTTCCAGCGTCGGATACATCGACGTACCCTCGACCATATAAGGCTCTACCACAAACGTACGGATACAAAAAGCCAGCGCTACGGCTACAATGATCGAAACCAGCCAGTCGCTGATAGTATCCTGCCAAGATGTTCCTGATTTTTTAGTACTCATATATACTCCCTCTTATTCCAACGCATCAACTGAATCGGTGCGGTCTCTTTTATTTTTGCAAACGTACTCACAACGTTCGCAACACCGTTTCTACGTTAACAAACATTAGTGGATTTGTCAATCGCCAAAGGCAAATTGTCGAAAAAATTTTACATTAATATAGTGTTTTTTCTTGCCCAAAACAGTCGCTTGCGGTAAAATACATAAGTATTAGCTTTTCCAAAATCATCATTAAATAGGCAGGATATAACCCGCCTGTGTAGAATATTATAATGTTACTATTATAACAAAATTACAAGTTTCCAAGATGTAAGGAGAGATCACCATGGTCAAAATCGCTGTTATCGGCAGCTGTTCCATCGACCTCACAGTAGAAGCAGGCAAACGGCCTGCAGCCGGCGAAACAATAGTCGGCAGCAGGCTCATAGTTTCACCAGGAGGCAAAGGCGCTAATCAGGCCGTTGCCGCCGCACGTTTAGGAGCCCAGGTACACATGATAGGCTGCGTAGGCGACGATGCTTACGGCACCATGATCATCAACAACCTGAAAACCAACAACGTCGATACCGGTTATGTCAGCGTCCTGCCCGGACAGAACAGCGGTACTGCCCATATCACCCTTGCCGAAGGCGACAACAGTATTATCGTCATCAAAGGCGCCAATGATCTGGTCATGCCCAAACATATCGATACTGCCTGGAACGTCATTGCCGCCGCAGACCTGGTCATGCTCCAGCACGAAATACCGCTGCCCACCATCGATTACATCATCGGCAAATGTGCAGCGGCAGGAATCAGCGTACTTTTAAATCCGGCTCCCGTGCAGCCCGTTCCTTCTGAATGGCTGGATAAAGTCACCTATGTGACCCCCAATGAACACGAAGCCGAAGCCCTTTATCCCGGTAAGACCAGCGAAGAAATCCTGCTGATGCAGGAAGAACGCTTCTTTATGACACTTGGCAAAGCAGGCGTTGCTTATGCTAAAAACGGCAAAGTACACACTGTTCCCGCATTCGTCGTTAATGCCCAGGATACCACAGGCGCAGGCGATACCTTCAACAGTGCTTTTGCCGTCGCAAGATGCGAAGGACGCAGCCTAGACGACAGTATACGGTTTGCCAACGCCGCAGCGGCCCTCTCCGTTCAGAAGCTGGGCGCACAAGGACGGTATGCCCATATCTTAAAGATGTAGAAAGGATGCTTGGAGAATGCAAAAAATAGGAATCCTCAACAGCGACATCGCCAAAGTCCTGGCTGACTTAGGCCATACTGACACTATCGTTATCGGCGACTGCGGCCTTCCGGTTCCGGCCGGTGTCCCCAAAATCGATCTGGCTCTGAAACCAGGTACTCCTTCCTTTTTAGATGTCCTTACAGAAGTGCTGAAATATATGGAAGTCGAAAAAATACATATCGCTTCCGAAATGGAAAGTAAAAATCCTGCTACATGGCAGAAAATGCAGGAGCTTTTTGAAGGTAAGGAACAGATCCTTAGCGACCACGAAGCCTTCAAAGCCGCTGCCAAAATTGCTAAAGCAGTGATCCGCACCGGCGAGATCACCCCCTACGCCAACATTATCCTGCACGCAGGCGTTATTTTCTAAAATCGATTTTACAGCAAAGGAGTTTTGCGACTAATGGAAATCACCATGAAGGGTATTTCAAAAGCCTTCGGCTCCAACGAAGTACTCAAAGGCGTCGACCTGACCTTAAAATCAGGAGAGATCCACGCTCTGATGGGTGAAAACGGCGCCGGTAAATCCACCCTTATGAACATCCTTACGGGTATCCATAAAGCCGACAGCGGCACGATCTGCGTAGACGGACGGGAAATAAGCTTCAAAAACGCACTCGAAGCCGAAAAATGCGGCATCGCTTTCATCCATCAGGAACTTAATATCTGGCCCAATCTCTCTATTCTCGAAAATCTGTTTTTGATGCAGAACGTAACCAACAGTTTCGGAATGCTTGACTTCCAAAAAAATGCGCAGGCTGGCTGAAGAAAAAATGCAGTCAAATGGGTATTACACTGCCTTTTGACGCAGAAGCAGGCGAATGCAGCGTTGGTCAGCAGCAAATGACAGAAATCATGCGTAACCTGATGCTTGATGCAAAAGTCGTCATCATGGATGAACCTACGGCCGCCCTGACAGAACGTGAAACAGAAAAACTGTTTGCCGTAATGCACGCGCTTAAAGACAAAGGCGTTGCCATCGTCTACATCTCGCATCGAATGGAAGAAGTATTCGCCCACTGCAATACCATCACCGTAATGCGCGACGGCTACGCTATCAGCAGCAAACCCACCCGCGAAACCAATATGGAACAGGTGGTCCGCGACATGGTCGGCCGTTCTATTACCGAATATTACCCCGGACGCACAAACGAACCCGGCGAAATAGTCCTGGAAGTCAAAAACTTCTGTCAAGAAGGACTGTTCAACAATATCTCCTTCAAACTGCGTAAAGGCGAGATCCTCGGCGTAGCAGGGCTGATGGGAGCAGGCAGGACCGAGATCATGCGGGCCCTGTTCGGCGTCGATTCCTGCAAGCACGGTGAAGTTTACCTGCATGGGAAAAAAGTCTGTATCCAAAAACCGGAAGACGCCATCAAAGCAGGCATCGGCTTCATCACCGAAAACCGTAAAAGTGAGGGCCTGATCCTCGACTTCTCCATCTCCAGAAATATTGCGCTGCCCAGTGTCGATACCTTTGCTAAACGCAGCGTGATCAACGCCAAAAACGAAACAGCCTTCTCCGAAGCGCTTTCTAAAAAACTGGGTGTCAAAACCGCATCGATCGACCTGGAAGCAGGCGCACTATCAGGCGGCAACCAGCAAAAGGTCGTCATTGCCAAATGGATCGGTATGAATCCATCAATCATTATTATGGATGAACCGACACGCGGTATCGATGTCGGCGCCAAGCGCGACATCTACGATCTAATGAACGAACTGACCTCTCAGGGCGTCGCCATCATCATGGTCTCCTCCGAACTGCCGGAAGTTATCGGCATGAGCGACCGCATCCTCGTTATCCACGAAGGTAAGATCGCCGGAGAGCTGGACCACGAAGAAGCGACACAAGAAAAAATAATCACCCTTGCCACAGGAGGACAGTAAATAATGAATATTAAAGAACGTATCCGTAAAATGGGCCCCTTTATTGCCCTTGTCGTAACCTTTATCGTCATAGCCGCCTTAAACGACAGTTTTGTCGATCCCAATAACCTGAAAAACCTGCTGCGTCAGGTTTCCATCAACGCCCTTATTTCTTTCGGTATGACCTTTGTCATCCTGACAGGCGGCATCGACCTGTCTGTCGGCAGCCTGCTGGCACTTTCAAGCGCCCTGATGGGCAGCCTGATCGTCAGCGGCATGAATCCGATGCTGGCGATCCTTGCTGCCTGCTTCATAGGCATGGGCCTTGGCGCTGTCAACGGCTTAGTCATTGCTTACGGCAAAGTAGCACCCTTTATCGCTACGCTCGCCACCATGACCATTTATCGCGGTCTGACACTGGTATATACCAATGGTAACCCTATCAGCGGTCTCAGTGACGACACTATGTTCCACGACTTCGGTCAGGGCTTTTTCATGGGATTGCCAGTACCTGCAATCATCATGCTGCTGGCATTTGCCGTTTCCTGGTTCATCCTTAGGAAAACTCCTTTTGGGCCGTAAAATCTACGCAGTCGGCGGCAACGAAAAAGTTTCCTTCATCGCCGGCATCAAAATAGAACGTGTCAAAATCTTTGTTTATGCAATCACCGGTTTCTTCTGCGCTCTGGCAGGCGCAGTCCTCACCTCACGTCTCAATTCGGCCCAGCCGACTGCCGGCACCGGTTATGAACTTGACGCCATCGCCGCCGTAGTTTTAGGCGGAACCAGTCTTTCCGGCGGCAAAGGTTATATCACAGGTACACTGGTCGGCGTGCTTATCATCGGCACACTCAACAACGGCCTCAATATTCTCGACGTATCCAGCTTCTATCAACAAGTTGTCAAAGGTATTGTAATTTTACTGGCGGTACTTATGGACCGCAAAAAAGCTTAGGAGGCACTCACCAATGAAAAAAATCTGGACTCTTTTAGTAGCTGCCATCACAGTACTGGCAGTGCTCACTTCCGGCTGCGGCAGCAGTGACAAAGCTGCAAAACCCGCTGACGGCAAAAAAACAACTACCATCGGCTTCTCCATCTCCACACTCAACAACCCCTTCTTCGTATCCGTACGTAAAGGCGTTGAAGAAGAAGCAAAAAAACTCGGAGTCAATGTTAAAATCGTCGATGCGCAAAACGATCCCGCAAAACAGGCCAATGATATTTCTGACCTGATCCAGCAAAAAGTAGACGTACTGCTCATCAACCCGGTCGACTCCGCAGCAGTATCAACTTCTGTGGCAGCTGCCAACAAAGCCAGCATCCCCGTTCTGGCGCTCGACCGCAGCGCCGATAAAGGCACAGTAGCCTCCTTCATCGCTTCTGACAACGTCAAAGGCGGCGAAATGGCAGCCGAATACATCATCCAAAAACTTGGTGAAAAAGTAAAAGTAGCCGAGCTCGAAGGCATCCCCGGCGCATCTGCGACCCGCGAACGCGGCGAAGGCTTCCATAAAGTAGCCGACCAAAAACTTACAGTTGTTGCCAAACAATCTGCTGATTTTGACCGCAGCAAAGGCCTGACTGTCGCTGAAAATATGCTGCAGGCCAACCCTGATATCCAGGCTATTTTCGCTCAAAATGACGAAATGGCACTGGGCGCTATCGAAGCAGCCAAAAGTGCTAACAAAAAAATCTTTATCGTTGGCTTTGACGGCACCCAAGACGGCCTGAAAGCAGTAGAAGCAGGCACTATGGCCGCAACTATCGCTCAACAGCCCGAACTGATGGGCCAGCAGGGTCTGGACGCTGCTGTAAAAGTAGCCAAAGGCGAAAAAGTTGAAGCTAAAATAGGCGTACCGCTCAAACTTGTAGACAAAAAAATAATTACTGCCCCTTTGACAAATTTGGACAAACATAAAAACCCCGGCGCAATGCGCCGGGGATTTTGTTTTATCCTGCACAGGCTTCTGAAATAAACGCCTTCCTTTTAAAAGCTGTACTTCAAATCAACCAACCTTTATCCATTCCCCTTAGACTCAGTGTCTGTTCCTAATCAGCAGTTCATCAATCGTACAGCCAAGCAGCTTACGCAAACTCAAAAGCAAACGTAAACTTGGCGACAGGCGACCATTTTCCACATTACATAAATGCGACTGCGATACACCTATCTGTTTTGCCAAATCCAGACTGGCTTGATATCAGCACGCAGCCTGCGAATCTTGATTTCCATCCCCATTTTTCTGTAATCTATTTTTTCCATATTCTTCCTCCGCTCTCAGCAGCTGTAAGAAGTATCGTCAGCATCAAATTATTTTTCTGCTGCCATACTGCCTGCCAACTACTCAACTTACTGCCTTAGAAGCTGTAACGGAAGCCGACATTGACGCCCCAGTTTTTAGTTACGTCACCGCCAAAACTGCGTTCCACATCACCGTACAGCTCACAGTTTTTACCTAAAGTGATATTGCCTCCGATGCCTACTTCGAGCCAGGTATCGCCGTAATCTTTGTCTGCGCTGTAACTTTCACCATTAGCAGCCAGCATGGTGACACTGCTGTTGCCGCTGAACTCGTGCAGAACCGAAGCCTTGACATAAACATCACCTCTGCTGAAGGCTTTACCGGCCACAATACCTAAACGACCGATAAAGCTGTTAAGATCGTCATAAGCCACTTTTACACCTTTATTACTAATGTAATCATAGCCGTCGATACGACCAAAAGTCAGCTGAGCCTGCGGCTCAAAATAAACATTATTACCGCCGTCAAAACGTTTGCTATACTCAACACCTATCGAAGTCGCATCGGTCGAATAATCGCCCTGATCGCTGTATTTACCATAGATATCCATATCACCATAAATACGGCCGCGTTTAACTACAATGTCTAAAGCGCTGTTATCTTTGCCCTGCAACGTTCCATACAAACTTACAGCTCCAATTTTGTTCTTGCCGCTGCCGCTGGTATAATTCAGGCTGCCGTCGCTGTATTCGTAGGCAGCGCCCACAAGCCAGTCACCAGCCTGAGCGTCATAACCAAACTGATAAGTTTTATATTTATTAGTAAATTCATCGCCGCCCAGCTTACCGCCGAACATTCTTGCCCAAACACCGTTATCGGCGCCGCTCTGCAGCTCGCCTAAACGCTGGCGCAGCGTACCGTTACCTTCGACCCAGGCGCCGTAAGCAACCCGATGACTGCCGGACATAACATCCACGCTGTTGACGGTAGTTTTACCAAGCGAACCGATTACCCAATCATATTTGCCATCATTTTCCTTATCTGCCAGGGTAATATCAAATTCGTACAAGCCATTAGCATAAACAGAATCTGAAACGGCAAACTTGGTATCAGCCGCTGCTCCCTTTACCAAAACCGCATGGTTTCTTGCCGCAGCCTCCAACCCGCCAGTCGAAACGATTTTAATAGCATTAGTGCCGGCCGCAGAATTTTTATCAATAGTCAGCTTGTCGCTGTAACTGCCGCCACCGTCAACAGCACCTGCGTTCATTACAAAGGTTCCGTCTGCAGCAGTCAGATTATCAACCTGCAGGCTACAGTAACGCCCGCTGTCGGCAGTCATATTGACTACTGAGCCTTTGCCTACCGTAAGGTCGGTGAGCGAAGAATTGCCCTTCATATCCCAATAAGAGCCATTGGTAAATTGCAAATCATTGATACTGCCCTCTGTCTTATAGCTTCTGCCAGAAAAATAGGACTGCGCCGTATCAAAATTTATTTTTACCGTTCCGTATGTTAACTCATGGGCACTGTTATACATCGCACTGGAACCAACAGTGCCTTCCAGCTTGACGTCATTACCACCGGCCATGTTGACTTCCACCTTGCCGCCTTCAGCAATCATGGCCGCGCCAAGATTACCGTTTTTAACAGTCAAGCCTTTGGCAAAAGCAACTTCCGCATCGGTACGGCTGTAAATGCCATACATCTTGGTATTGCTGTTCCCGGCATGGGTGGTCGTTGTAATCCTCGCATCATCGGCAAAAGCTACTTTACTGTGTTCCTGGGCATAAACGCCGTACATAACGGAGCCGTCATTCTCACCGCCTACAGCGATGTCCGCCTTGCCCGCAACCTTCACTTCGCCCAAAGAATTGGCTTCTATTCCTTCAACATACCTTCCGTTGCCCTGAGCATCAATTTTTAAATCGCCCTGGATGTTTATCGTACCCTTACCATTTAATTCAATACTGGTAATGTCAGCCCCTACGGACCTGGCTGTAATCGTTAAATCCCCATACTCTGTTGCAGATTCCCATTGTCTCACACCACGAACGTCAGTGTTGTTTGCCGTGTTAGAGGTAAGGGTAAGTTCAGTATCGCCAAAACTACCCGTAACACCGGTGCTGTCTATGTTAATGCCATAAACATTATATTCGCCCAATATTTCTATCTTAGTACTGTCACTGACATTAGCTGAATCGTGCTCACCCATCAGGTATATCCCTGAACCGGAACCATTCACTGCTTTGCCATAGATAGCCAGGTTTTTGACCTGCAAAGTATTGATATCACCAGAATAATTTAAGTTATTGGCTCTGATTCCATCGACACCGGCAGCTTCCAAATGTATGTCCAGGTCACCCCCCAGCTCCATTTTAGAACCATTGTACAAAGTAACACCGGCAGCATAATCCATCTGCTGCATTACATTATCTTTATTGATATTGACCGTTAAATCTCCGCCTTTAATACTGGCTTCACTGCCAGTACCAGCGCTGGATCCATCAACAAAAACACCATTGGCATAACTTTCAGCAGCATTACTGTTTATCGTAATCACAGAGCCGATATCTGTTCCTAAATCTACTTTCCCCTGCGTCTCGACACGCAGGCCATGGCGCCAGGCCTGAGCTTCGCCGGACTGATTATTCGTGCCAAGTCCGTTAATAGTCAGCTCGATACCCTTTTTAGCGTCCAATTTTGATACGCCGTCCACAAAAATACCGTTATAACCATAAGTGTCCCCAGCATCCGACAGCGTAACCGTCACCCGTTCAGTAGCCGTTGTCGTATTATTTCTGCCATAAGTATAAATGCCGGCGCAGTTTTTTCCCGGATCATCCATGGTAATCGTGATTTTATCGTAACTTGCGCCCCAAGTTCCTGTACTTAAAGTATCAGTACCGGTATAATCAGATGCCCAGGCTGCGTTGTGCCCCCCCCGAATGTGCAAACGCACGCGGTGCTTGCAATAATCAACGATTGCAGTACTTTCTTACGTAATTCACTGTTTTGTTTTTGATTATATTTCTGCATCGAACCAATCTCCCTAAATTGTTTTATAAATCGCATCCGCTTTACCCTGCTCTAAAAGCGGGGCTGATAACATAATTTTTTAAAATAATTTTATATCTTCATTGCCGTCCTGCCTTAGAAGCTGTAACGAAAGCCTACGTTGGCTCCCCAGTTTTTAGTTATGTCACCGCCAAAACTGCGTTCCACATCACCGTACAGCTCACAGTTTTTACCTAAAGTGATATTGCCTCCGATGCCTACTTCGAGCCAGGTATCGCCGTAATCAAAATCATTACTCAAAGCAGCACCGTTCCTATCTTGCATACTTGCACTGCCGTCCCCATAAAATTCATGCAGTACAGAAACTTTAGTATAAATGCAGCCTTGTTCCAGTTGCTTGCCGACAGCTATCCCTAATCGTCCAACTAAAGAATCAATACCTTCATTAGCAACAGCAATATTTTTAGATGTACCATAACTGTTGCCATTGATATGCCCATAAGTGAACTGTGCCTGGGGCTCAAAAAACATTCCGTTTTTCTGCGCAATCCGTTTGTTATATTCAACACTCAACGAAGTTGCATCAGTTTCATAATCGCCGCTGTCAGGATACTGAATGAAGGTATTGATATCGCCATAGATACGACCGTGTTTCAATACAATATCCCAGGCAGCACCATCATTTTGCTGTAAGGTACCATACAGGCTCAAAGCTCCGATTTTATTCTCACCGCTGCTGCCGCTGCCTTTAACATTACCCTGCGTATATTCATACGCCGCACCGACTTTCCAGTTTCCCGCCTTTATATCATAACCAACCTGATAAGTATGATATTTATCACTGAAACCGTTTCCATCCAACTTACCCCCAAAGATGCGTGCCCATGCTCCCTGCTCAGCATTCTGATGCAGTGCACCCCAAAGCGGCTGTGCAGATTACCATTGCCGTTGACCCAGGCATAATATAAAGGTGCATTTGCCCCTGCTACCGCCAGTGCGTCACCAACAACCCTGCTGTCCAAATCTCTGACGTACCAGTTCTTCTGTCCGCCTGCCACAGCAGAATCAAGTACCGGCGTATATTCGTAAATACCGCCGCCATAAGTAGTTTCACCCACAAAGTCAGCATCACCGGTAACAGTAATAAAAGTATTTTCAGGCTTCAGCTCTTTCCCCACCAGCGAACTGATATTATTTATCGTTATCCCATGAATGCCTTTATCAGAAGCGGCAACGGTTATTTTGTCACTGTCAGTCCCGTCGTTATCAACAATAAAACTGCCGCCTGTACCAGTAAGCTTTTGAATAGCAAGAGTACTAAACGCACCCCGGTCACCGCTCAGATCGATTTTGCCGCCAGCAGCCGCATTCAGATCGGTAACGCTCGAAGTTCCTGTAAGCCGCCAAGCTGCACCGTCCGTAACAGCAAGCTTAATAACTCCGTCATCATACAAACTTGTGCTGCCGTTAAAAACAGAGCCGGCAGTATTCAAGTTAACATTGACCACCCCTTTAATATCACTTTCAATGTCACCGAAAATAACAACCTCATTAGCACCGGCTGCTGAACCCTGATTGATAGTTACAATACCTTCAGCGCTGGTATCGCTGTTGCCCGCGGCAGAAATAGCCGTACCTCCTGCCGCATTGATGTATACTCCTTTTTGGAAATCGATCGAGCTATCTTCAGTAACCGAGCTATCATAAAAATAAGTGCTGACACCGTAAACGTAGCCTGTACCGGTCGCAGTTATTACGGCAGTATCTTCAAAAACTACCTTGCCGCCATTTAAAGCAGAAACCGTTTCTGTGTAGTCAGTACTTTGAGCCGCCAGTTCAGTTTGTTCTTTAAAAGTAATAACGCCCTCGGCATCAGCTACAACAGCCCTGGCATTCCCACCGCCAGCAGTAACTTTTATAAGATTTGCACCGCCGGTTTCACCAAGCGTTATCCGGCCTTTGCCTTCCGTATCGTCAATATATTTATGCGCCAGCAGACCCAAAGCGGCGCCGGTATCTGAACTGACTGTCAACTGTAGGGCTTTGCCGGTAACAGCGGCATTTGTCGTTACTTCAATACCGGTCACAGAAGCATCCAAATCATTATGCAGTGTAATATCTGCTCTGTTAAAATCTATCTTTCCGTGCTCATAACCATAAATACCAGTCACACCATTACTCTCTTCTCCCGATTTTCTGGCCTGACGGTCAATATCAATCAGCAGGTCTTCCTTCACGCTTACAACCGCGTAATTATCGGTCTGGATGCCATAGAGCCCACTGCCGCCCTGCACAGCATTTGGTGTATAAGCTGTCATATCGGAAGCATAAGTTCCTGTCACAACGGTCAGGTTGTTGTAAGACTGCTTAGAAGACATGTCTGTTCCTGAAGGTTTATTACCGGTATCAGTCTGAGTGGCCCAGACGCCGCGTACAGTTTCGTTCGACTGGCCGTTGCTGCCGCTGATCACGATCTCCGCATTTTCGATCTCGGTTGTACCGATATAATTGCCATAACTGCCCTTAGTCAAAACACCTGTTGTATTTACCGTAGCTTTGTCACCTGCGGCAAGCCCCAGATTGATTTTGACATTCTTGGCTTTAAGGGAATTGGCAGCTTTATTTGCTTTGCTGTAATAACCTTCCACATCAATGCCGGCAACGACCTTGGGTACAGAACTTGTGCCGGATGTCGCAGCACTGCTGACACTGATATTCATCTCGCCAGTAACAGTATTCTTATGCTGACCGGCCGTACTTTCAAAGCCAATAACACTGCTTTTGCTGCCTACGATAGCAATATCAGCGTCTTTCAGCGTCAATGATGCTGTGCCGCTGCCATCATTAGCAATCCCGCAAATACTGCTGCTCCTGGCGCTGGAACCAGTTTCAACAATTTTCACAACGGCTTTATCAGTTACTGTCAGACCGGCAGATCTACTAACACCGATCGTTACATTGCTGTTTCCGTCAAGACTTTCATTGGTCACGCTGACATTTTCGTACTCGCCGCCTAAATCAGTACCATATTGGCTATTATAGTCTTGCGCCCAGGCTGCGTTGTCCCCCCCGAATATGCAAACGTACACTACTCCTGCTGTAAACAACGATTGCAGTACTTTCCCAGCTAATGCTTTATTGCTGTTGACCTGCTTCAAACAGCTTTTTACTTTCTTCCGGCATTTCTGCATACATCTATCTCCTCTTTTTCACGAAATACTATAAAGAAATCCCCCACTTGGATGATGAGGGATATTCTTTATAGATTTTTCAAGCTGCCATCCTGATTTTAGAAGCTGTAACGGAAGCCGACATTGACGCCCCAGTTTTTAGTTACGTCGCCGCCGCTGATACGTTCTACATCCAGATACATACTGGAATCCTTATTAAATTTGTGGTTGACGCCGATACCATATTCGATGGCGGTACCGCCGATGCTGTCACTGTAGCTGGCGCTTCTGCCGTCAGCGCTGACATGTGTATTGATGTCGCCGTCGAAATCGTGCAGTACTGCCGCTTTCAGATAAACGCTGCTGTCTGCCGCAAAGGTTTTGCCCAGCAGGAAGCCGCCGCGCAGAACAATACTGTTCATGCTGTCATTAGTAACGCTCATAGTATTGTCACGAGTGGTTACGGTATAATCATCGCCTCCCAGATGTACGTAGCTTGCACGCACCATAGGTTCAACGAACCAGCCGTCATTCAAATCCTGACGATAGCCGTATTCAACAGCAAAGCTTATAGCTGTACTGCCAAAATCACCGTCCAGTTTTTGGGCAATAGTGCCGCCGTAAGCGCTGGTTTCACTGTCAACTTTACCAACTTTGGCAATGATGTCTACATGATGACCTTTATCGCCAGTCCATGTGCCATATAAAGCGCCTGCCGCGGTTTTGATTTCACCGTCGCCATTAGTCAGGCTGGTATCACCTTTAGCATATTGTCCTGCCAGGCCGATACGCCAGTTACTGCCGATCTCACGGTCATAACCTGCCGCAAAGCCGTTATATTGATAATCGTTATCGCCCTGCAGTCCAGCTACTTTGATTTTGCCGCCGACATATTTAGCCCAAACACCATCGTTATCGTCTCCAGAATTACGTACATCTCCCAGACGTTCCATCAAAGTTTCATCAGCGCCGAACAGCGTAACTGCCGCTCCGGCTGCGATCTTGTTGGCATCCTGCGCCGCCATTTGGGCAGAGGATTGAGTTGCAGCCCTGGTAGTGACCTGTGTCAGGTTCAAACCACCGTCGACAATGTCTGCTTTCCCCTCATATTCATAAGCCCAGACGCCGTTATCGTATTTCATTTCTTTGATGTTGTAGGTGCCGCTTTCATCTGCCTTTTCGATCAGTACGCATCTTGGTCCAAATGTCCCTTAGTATCAGCGCCGGCAAGCATTGTTATAGCCGTTGCGCATCCCCCTGGCTCAAAAAACCAGTGATATTATAGGTACCGCTGCCGGTTACAGTATTCTCAGAAACAATTTTGTCGTTGCCTGCCGACTGAGCGTAAA
>ENA-OQDT01001081-OQDT01001081.1-human-gut-metagenome-genome-assembly--contig:-NODE-1081-length-16771-cov-2.871425_pt1 | contig 16771 bp, 12 predicted proteins | sample MGYA00242786_ERZ504617 | MGnify/ENA primary metagenome ERZ504617 (study PRJEB26092, sample SAMD00036337) | human gut metagenome | host: Homo sapiens | study: EMG produced TPA metagenomics assembly of...
GGAGATTTTAAGGATGTGTGCAAACTATTGCAGGACGATGAAGGTCATGTATGCCTATGGAAGGGGCATTCAAACGATCAGGAAGTGCAAAACTGGCTGGATAGGCAGTTCGGACGGTACCGGCACGACGGCTTCGGTTTATGGGGAGTGGTTGAGAAAGGTAGCAACGAACTGATTGGGCAGTGTGGTATTACTTATCAGGAATTTGACGGAAAACGAGTCCCTGAAATCGGTTACCTTTTTAGAAAAGAGTTTTGGCATAAGGGCTTTGCTATCGAAGCTGCTGTCGCTTGTCGGGAGTATGCTTTCCATACGCTTGGTTTCGAAGAGGTTTATTCGATCATACGGGATACCAACATTGCTTCCCAAAAAAGTAGCGCGGCGCAATGGCATGCAAAAAAGTGGCAACCTTCATAAAGCATTACCGAGGGGTGGACATGCCGCATTTTGTTTATAAAGTCAGTTTGTGTAAATGAGAAATCCAAAAGCGATTTCCCAGAACAAAATCGCTCTGATAATGATTATATAAAAAAGCCTTTTGCTTTCTTACGATCTGTATGTGATGAAAGGGTTTTTTCTTTTTATTTGGTAGATTTGTTGAAAGAATATTGTTTTATAGAATAATTTAACTAAATGGTAGATAAAATGATTATTTCTATTAATGTGTCAAATAAACTCCGTTTATATGAACATTATGTAATATAATGTAAGTATCTTTGCAGTCGAAATAAACAAGATAGAACCAAATGGAAGTACTTAAACACGAGTGTGGAGTCGCCATGGTCCGGTTACTAAAGCCTTTGGAAATATTATCATCAGAAGTATGGAACCTGGATGTATGGACTCAATAAGCTCTATTTGTTGATGGAAAAAGCAGCATAACCGCGGTCAAGAAAGGGGCCGGTTTAGCATGCGTCAAGTTGGAAGCTAGTCCCGGCGAAGAATATATGTTTCGGGAAAAGAGCATTAGGCACAGAAGCCATTACCGAGATATTCGCAGCCGTTCATGAGTATTACAAGGATTTGCCGCCCGACAAACTGAACGATCCGCTTTTTGCTAAAACAAACCTTCCCTTTGCAGGAGAGCTTTATATGGGACACCTGCGTTACAGTACGACCGGGAAATCCGGTATTTCCTATGTCCATCCTTTTTTACGCCGTAACAACTGGAGAGCCAAGAACCTTGCTCTTTGCGGTAATTTCAATCTTACTAACGTACAGGATATTTTTGAAGAGATAACAGCCATCGGCCAGCATCCGCGTGCCTATGCCGACACTTTCATCATGTTAGAACAGGTGGGGCACCGTTTGGACCGTGAGGTCGAACGCCTGTACCGGAAGTACGAAGCCGAAGGAATGAAAGGAATGAATATCACCCATGCGATCGAGGCGAATGTCGATCTGTCGAATGTCCTGAAACGTTGTGCCCCGCAATGGGACGGTGGTTTCGTGATCTGCGGATTGACCGGGAGTGGTGAGTCTTTCAGCGTGCGCGATCCCTGGGGCATCCGTCCGGCGTTCTATTATGCCGATGACGAGATCGTGATCCTGGCAAGCGAACGTCCGGTGATCCAGACGGCCATGAACGTGCCTGCCGAAGATGTACATGAACTGAAAAGGGGAGAGGCACTGATCATCAACAAGCAAGGTAATTGGCATACGTCGCAGATCGTAGAGCCGAAGGAAAATAAGGCCTGCTCGTTCGAGCGCATTTACTTCTCACGTGGAAGCGATCGGGATATTTACCGCGAACGGAAACGGTTGGGTGAAAATCTTGTACCTGCAGTCTTGAAGGCTGTGGACAACGATCTGAACCATACGGTCTTTTCCTTTATCCCGAATACGGCGGAGGTCGCCTACTTCGGATTGCAGGAGGGCATGAACGAATATTTGAACAAGAAGAAAAAGGAATGGATCGCCGATCGCAGCCACCTGCTTCAGGAGGAAGAACTGGAACAAATCCTGTCCATGCGTGTTAGGTGTGAAAAAGTAGCGATCAAAGATATAAAATTGCGTACCTTTATTGCCGAGGGAAACAGTCGTAACGATCTGGCTGCCCATGTGTACGATATCACGTACGGAAGCATCGTGCCTTTCGAGGACAATCTGGTCGTGATCGACGACAGTATCGTGCGCGGTACGACACTCCGGCAGAGTATCATCGGTATTCTGGACCGCCTGAATCCGAAGAAGATCGTGGTGGTCAGCTCGTCTCCGCAGGTGCGCTATCCGGACTATTACGGTATTGATATGTCTCGTATGAGCGAATTTATCGCGTTCAAGGCTGCCGTGGCACTTTTAGTGGACAAGGGGATGGAATCCGTCCTGCTCGATGCTTATAAGAAAGCCAAGCGGCAGCAGGTTGTGCCGTGCGATACGACCGTAAATTGTGTGAAGGAGATTTATGCGCCTTTCACCAACGAGGAAATCTCGGCCAAGATGGTGGAACTGCTTACCCCCGTAGGAACACGTGCGAAGGTGGAGATTGTCTACCAGACACTCGAAGGGTTGCATGCCGCTTGTCCTGATCATCCGGGCGACTGGTATTTCTCCGGTGATTATCCGACACCTGGTGGTGTACGAATGGTGAACGAAGCGTTCATTCATTATATGGAAGAGGAATATTGGGGAATTGAAAAATGATAATTGAATATTGAAATGACAAGAAAACAGCAACATTGGTCTTAGATGATGGAAGCATGTTTCACGGCTTCTCTTTTGGTTTTGACAAGGCAGTGGCCGGCGAAGTGGTGTTCAACACTGCTATGACCGGTTATCCCGAAAGTCTTACCGACCCTTCGTATGCCGGACAGTTGATGGTTCTGACTTATCCGCTGGTCGGAAATTACGGGGTGCCTCCTTTCTCTATCGAAGAGAATGGCTTGCCTACCTTCATGGAGAGTGAGAAAATTCATGCGGAGGCGATTATCGTGAGTGACTATAGCGAAGAGTATAGCCACTGGAATGCTGTGGAAAGCCTTGGTGACTGGTTGAAACGTGAGAAGATTCCCGGAATCACCGGCATCGATACCCGCGCGCTGACGAAGAAGATACGGGAGCATGGGGTAATGATGGGGCGCATCATTATCGGCACCGTCGATAAAGAAGGTGAAAGAGGAAAGGTGAAAGGTGAAAGTGGAGGGGAAATACCGGATTACGGTAGCATCAATTATGTGGATCGTGTTTCTTGCAAAGACATTGTCGCCTACTTACCTGACGGGATCACCACCCATTACCTTGTAGGCTTCGACAACTTTCAATTTTCAACTTTCAACTCTCAACTCTTGAAGCGTGTTGTGCTTCTCGATTGCGGCGTGAAGTCCAATATCATCCGTAACCTTTTGAAGCGGAATGTTGCTGTGATACGTGTCCCTTGGAACTATGATTTCAATCACCTGGAATACGACGGGCTTTTCCTTTCGAACGGCCCTGGCGATCCCAATACTTGCGATGTTGCTGTCCGGAATATCCGCAAGGCATTGGATGGGGACAAACCGATCTGTGGCATTTGCATGGGAAACCAGTTGCTTGCCAAAGCAGGCGGTGCTTCGATCTATAAACTGAAGTATGGCCACCGCAGCCATAACCAGCCGGTGCGTATGGTGGGGACGGAGAAGTGTTTTATCACCTCCCAGAATCACGGCTACGCAGTGGATAATGGCACATTGGGGGCTGACTGGGAACCGCTCTTTGTCAATATGAACGACGGGACAAACGAAGGAATCCGGCATAAGACGAAGCCTTTCTTCTCTTCCCAGTTCCATCCCGAAGCATGTAGCGGACCGACCGATACGGAGTTTATCTTCGATAAGTTTATCGATTTGCTTTAGGAATTGGGACGACAGATCTAAAAATGTTAACGAATAAAAGAGTCTGAAAATGAAAGAAGATATAAAGAAAGTCCTGATACTCGGTTCCGGCGCCCTAAAGATCGGTGAAGCGGGAGAATTCGACTATTCAGGTAGCCAGGCTTTGAAAGCCATCAAGGAGGAGGGAATCCAGACAGTGCTTATCAATCCGAACATCGCTACGGTACAGACTTCGGAAGGAGTGGCAGATACCGTTTATTTCCTGCCCGTCACTCCCTTCTTTGTCGAAAAGGTGATTGCCAAAGAACGTCCGGATGGCATCCTGCTCGCTTTTGGAGGCCAGACGGCGTTGAACTGTGGTGTGGCGCTTTACCAGAGTGGTGTGCTGGAAAAATATAACGTCCGTGTACTCGGTACTCCGGTACAGGCAATCATGGATACGGAGGATCGCGAACTCTTCGTCCGCAAACTCGACGAGATCGGTGTGAAGACGATCAAGAGCGAAGCGGTGGAAAATGCCGAAGATGCCCGCCGGGCTGCTGCCGAGTTAGGCTATCCGGTGATTGTCCGTGCCGCTTATGCTTTGGGCGGCCTCGGCTCCGGCTTCTGCGACAATGAGGAGGAACTGGATGTACTGGTTGAAAAAGCCTTCTCTTTCTCTTCTCAAGTGTTGGTGGAAAAGAGTTTGAAGGGATGGAAAGAAGTGGAATATGAGGTGGTGCGCGACCGTTTCGACAACTGCATCACGGTCTGCAACATGGAGAACTTCGACCCGCTGGGTATCCATACCGGCGAAAGCATCGTGATCGCTCCGTCACAAACACTGACCAACAGCGAGTATCATAAACTTCGTGAACTGGCTATCTGGATCATCCGTCATATCGGTATCGTGGGCGAATGTAATGTGCAATATGCTTTCGATCCGGAGAGCGAAGACTACCGCGTGATCGAAGTGAACGCCCGTCTCTCCCGTTCGTCTGCGCTGGCCTCTAAAGCAACCGGTTATCCGTTGGCTTTCGTCGCAGCCAAGTTGGGACTGGGTTACGGCCTTTTTGATTTGAAAAACTCGGTGACGAAGACGACAAGTGCTTTCTTCGAACCGGCTCTCGACTATGTGGTCTGCAAGATCCCGCGCTGGGATTTGGGTAAGTTTCATGGTGTGGCTCGTGAGTTGGGGTCGAGCATGAAATCTGTGGGCGAGGTGATGGCGATCGGGCGCACCTTCGAAGAGGCGATCCAAAAAGGGTTGCGTATGATCGGACAGGGCATGCATGGTTTCGTGGAAAACAAGGAGCTGGTGATAACCGACATCGACAAGGCACTCCATGAACCGACCGACACCCGTATCTTCGTTATCTCCAAAGCGTTCCGTGCCGGATATACCGTCGATCAGATACACGAACTGACCAAGATAGACCGGTGGTTCCTGCAAAAACTCTACGGAATCATGTGTACCTCCAAGGAGTTGCATAAATTGACAATTGACAATGGACAATTGGCAATTAAAAAAGAATATCGCAATCCTGATAATTGTCAATCGTCCATTGTCAATTGTTCATTGCTTCGCAAAGCGAAACGGCAAGGTTTCTCCGATTTTCAGATAGCCCGCGCCTTCGACCTTGAGGGAAATATAGAAAAAGGTATGATGCAGGTCCGCCAGTTCCGTAAGGAACACGGCATCGTTCCGGTAGTGAAACAGATCGATACGCTGGCAGCCGAATACCCGGCGCAGACGAACTATCTGTATCTGACCTATAGCGGTACGGAAAACGACGTGCAGTATCAGGGTGACCACCGTTCCATCGTCGTGCTGGGTTCCGGAGCTTACCGGATCGGCAGCTCGGTCGAGTTCGACTGGTGTGGCGTGCAGGCGTTGGAAACTATCCGTAAGGAGGGGTGGCGTTCGGTGATGATCAACTACAATCCCGAAACGGTTTCGACCGACTATGATATGTGTGACCGCCTTTACTTCGACGAGCTGACCTTCGAGCGTGTGATGGATATCCTCGAACTGGAAAATCCGCACGGCGTGATTGTCTCGACAGGCGGCCAGATACCCAATAACCTGGCGATGCGCCTTGACGAACAGCATGTCAATATCTTAGGAACGTCTGCCAAGAGCATCGACAATGCCGAAGACCGCGAGAAGTTTTCCGCCATGCTGGATCGTATCGGTGTGGACCAACCGCGTTGGAAAGAGCTTTCGTCGATGGAAGATATCAACGAGTTTGTGGTAGAAGTGGGCTTCCCGGTTCTGGTCCGTCCGAGCTATGTGCTGAGTGGCGCCGCCATGAATGTCTGCTCCAACCAGGAAGAACTCGAACGCTTCTTGCAGCTGGCAGCCAACGTGTCGCAGAAACATCCGGTCGTTGTCAGCCAGTTCATCGAGCATGCCAAGGAGGTGGAAATGGATGCGGTGGCCGATAAAGGCGAGATTGTCATGTATGCCATCTCCGAACATATCGAGTTTGCCGGCGTGCATTCCGGCGACGCGACCATTCAGTTCCCCGCGCAAAAGCTATATGTCGAAACAGTCCGCCGGATCAAGCGTATCAGTAAGCAGATCGCGAAAGAATTGAATATATCCGGTCCGTTCAATATTCAATATCTGGCAAAAGGCAACGAGATTAAGGTGATCGAATGTAACCTTCGCGCGAGCCGTTCCTTTCCTTTCGTCAGCAAAGTATTGAGGATTAACTTTATTGAACTGGCCACTTGTATCATGTTAGGTTTACCTGTCGAGAAACCTAATAAGAACGAATTCGATCTGGATTATGTAGGTATCAAAGCTTCCCAGTTCTCCTTCAACCGCTTGCAGAAGGCCGATCCCGTTTTGGGTGTCGATATGGCTTCGACGGGCGAGGTCGGGTGTATCGGTGACGATGTTTCCGAGGCTGTTTTGAAAAGTATGCTTTCCGTCGGTCTCCGTATCCCGGAAAAGAATATTCTGCTCTCGACGGGTACACCGAAACAGAAAGTGGCCATGTTGGATGCCGCCAAGATGCTGGCATCGAAAGGCTACAACCTCTTCGCAACAGGCGGGACACACCGCTTTCTCGAAGAAAACGGCATCTCCAGTACGCGAGTTTACTGGCCGAGCGAGGAGGACATGGAACCTCAAGCACTCACCATGCTCCACGAAAGGAAGATCGACATGGTAGTGAATATTCCGCGCGATCTTTCAGCCGGTGAGTTGAATAATGGCTATAAGATCCGTCGTGCCGCCATCGACCTGAACATTCCGCTCATCACAAATGCCCGTCTGGCAAGCGCCTTTATCGAAGCATTTTGCACGCTGGGCATGGACGATATACAAATCCGAAGCTGGCAGGAGTATAAGTGATTTGTTACTTTTGGATCAAGTTCAAAGTAACAGAAATAATTATTACATTTGTGGTAATTAAAATAAACCAATATGAAGATAGGATTATTTATTCCCTGCTATATCAATGCGGTATATCCGGAAGTTGGTGTTGCTTCCTATAAATTATTGAAAAGTATCGGGTTGGATGTGGATTATCCGTTAGACCAGACTTGTTGTGGCCAGCCAATGGCAAATGCCGGATTCGAACATGAATCGGCAGGGTTGGCGCTGCGTATGGAAGAACTGTTCCGTTCGTACGATTATGTGGTTGGCCCTTCTGCCAGTTGTGTCGCTTTCGTGAAAGAGAATCATCCCGGTATTCTGGAAAAGGCAGGTCATGTGTGTATGAACAGCAAGAAGATTTATGATATCTGCGAGTTCCTGTACGATATTGTGAAGGTCAAGGAACTGAAAGCTGAATTTCCCCACAAGGTAAGCATTCACAATAGCTGTCACGGTGTGCGCGAGTTGTATCTTTCTTCTCCGAGTGAACGGAATATCCCGTATTTTTCTAAGTTGCGCGATCTCCTTTCTTTGGTGAAAGGCATTGAGATATTCGAACCGAAACGTATCGACGAGTGCTGTGGGTTCGGTGGCATGTTTGCGATTGAAGAACCTGAAGTATCCGTTTGTATGGGACAAGATAAGGTGAAGGACCACATGAGCACGGGAGCCGAGTACATCACCGGTGCCGACAGTTCCTGCCTGATGCATATGGAAGGCGTGATCAAGCGTGACAACCTTCCGATCAAAACGATTCATATTGTTGAAATATTAGCCTCCGGATTATGAGCACGAAACATTCAAAAGCGGCTGCCCGCTTCATCGGGAACCGCAAGCAGGAAGCCTGGCACGACGAAACCCTCTGGATGGTGCGTGCCAAACGGGATAAAATGAGCCATTCGCTTCCCGAATGGAACGCTTGCGTGAACTGGCTTGTGAGATCAAACTTTATTCGAACAGTCATTTGGATGTCCTTTTGGAAGAGTTCGAGAAGAACGCCACGGCTAACGGAGCGATTGTCCATTGGGCGAAAGACGCGGCGGAACATAATGCGATCGTCGAGGAAATCCTGCAACAGCACAAGGCGCATACGCTGATAAAGAGCAAATCCATGTTGACAGAAGAGTGTGGCATGAACGATTACCTGTTCGGAAAAGGTTACGATATAATCGAGAGCGACCTCGGTGAACGTATCCTTCAATGGATGAAACTTCATCCCAGCCATATCGTGATGCCCGCTATCCATATCAAGCGGCAGGAGGTGGGCGAGATGATGGAGCGCGTGTTAGGTACGGAAAAAGGCAATTCCGACCCGACCTATCTGACGCATGCCGTCCGCAAAAATATGCGTGAGAAATTCCTGACAGCCGATGTTGCCATGACGGGAGCTAACTTTGCAGTTGCTTCGACCGGAGAGATAGTGGTCTGCACCAACGAGGGGAATGCAGATATGGGAACTTCTTTCCCGAATGTTCACATTGCGACGTTCGGAATGGAGAAGATCGTGCCGGATCGGGACTCGTTAGGTGTCTTCACCCGCCTGCTGGCACGCTCCGGCACGGGGCAGCCGATCACTTCCTACACTTCTCACTATTGTAAACCGAAAGAAGGAGGTGAGTTTCATATCATCATAGTCGATAACGGGCGGAGTGATATCCTGGCATGTCCCGATCATATCCGTACGCTGAACTGCATCCGTTGTGGCGAGTGTATGAATACTTGTCCGGTCTATCGCCGTAGCGGTGGTTATTCCTATACATATTTTATACCCGGCCCGATTGGGATCAATCTAGGGATGCTGAAAGATCCGGTGAAATATTCGGACAATGTTTCTGCCTGTTCGTTGTGCCTCTCTTGCTCGAATGTTTGCCCGGTCAAGATAGACCTCGGCGAACAGATCTATCGCTGGCGTCAGGACTTGGATAAGATGGGGAAAGCGAGTACGGAGAAAAAGATTATGTCCGGCGGCATGAAGTTCCTGATGGAACGTCCGAAACTGTTCAATACGGCTTTGATGTTTGCCCCGGTAGTCAATAACATGCCTCGTTTTATGATCTACAACGCTTTGAATGCATGGGGGAAGGGCCGTGAACTGCCAGCTTTTGCCAAGCAGTCGTTCAATGAAATGTGGAAAAGTAACAAGATAAAATAATACGACAATGAGTAGTAAAAACGATATATTATCCGCTATCCGCCACCACATCGGCAAGCGTTACGACAGGCCGGAACTGACGCTGGATGCCATTACTTACGAAGATAAAATCACCCAGTTTACAGACTCTTTGAAAGCTGCCGGGGGACAAGCTGTCCTGATGCAGCCCGGCGACGATATCAACGATATTATCCGCCACCATTTTCCTGATGCAACCCGGATTGCTTCCAATCTGCCCGGTATCACCTGTGCTACCTTCAATCCGGACGACCTCGATGATCCCCGCGAGTTGGACAATACTGATCTTGCCATCGTGGAAGGGCATTTCGGAGTAGCCGAGAACGGGGCTGTCTGGATTACCCGCCAGGTAAAGCATAAGGCATTGTATTTTATCTCCAACAGCCTGGTTTTGCTGATAGACCGCAATTCGATCGTGAACAATATGCATGAAGCCTATAAGCGAACGGAAAACATGACATACGATTTCGGTGCTTTCATCTCAGGCCCGTCTAAAACCGCCGATATCGAACAGGCTCTTGTATTGGGTGCACACGGTCCGGTCGGGGTGTTGGTGATGCTGAAATAGGGTTCTTCCCTATAGGAGTTAAAACCTGGAAAACAGAATACATTATGAAGAAAATAGCTTTGTTGATGCTTTTGAGTACTTTGTTTTCCTCTTATGCAGAGGCACAGGTACATACTACTTTTGAGATGCGTTATATCACATCCGACTCAAAAGCGGATGGAGAAACTGATTTTAGAGGAGAGACCGAATGGATGTCTCTTGACCAGCGGATCGACTTTCTGAACAAGTATGCCGCTTTTGCTTCCGGGTTTTATGGTAATCCCGGCCTGGATAAACCTCTTGTCGGAGATGGTGATGTACGACAGACAGTCGGACGGATAAAGCCTCAGCCGTTGACGAATATCCGGCAAACACTCCGACTCGTTGACTGGTGTGCATACGGTTATCGTGCCGGAAAAGCCGAAGAGGCTCAAAAAGCCTTTGCCGAATGGTCGGCAGCCGATGGGGCAACCGTGAAAGAGGGATGCTTGATTTTGAAAGATTGTGAAGTCGTAAAGACTCTGGCCCCTCTCCAGTGGCGTTTCCGGTTGCATTTGGATGTAAAGGATGTGGGAGAGGAATGCACGATTGTTTTTCATAAAGGGGAGAAGCCTCTTCTCTCCACCCGTCTGACAGATCGGATATTCTCATTGTCGTCGGGTATGAACAGGGAAAGCGGGTATTATGATTCTACAGTTCCCTTGCATCTGGAAATATACGGAGACTTTGCCAACAACCGTTTTTTCGTAACGGTAAACGGCGAGTCGCTCTCTTGTCTGATGGAAGAGACAGATATTCGTGAGATTGACAAGGTAGTGATCCATTCGAAAGGTAAAACGGAGATAGACGATATTTCTCTCTTTAATTTTGTTGAGGAACGGACAAATAAGCATACTCCTTATTCTTCTTCTTTACTTGTTAGCGAGGATTTTAACGATGTATTACCGATGCAGGGGTGGCAATTTCTTGACTATGACGATAGTGCTTGGGAACAGGTCACACTGCCATCATCTCATGGTGGTTTGCAGGAAAAGGAGGAGAGCTATTATCTGCGGAAAAAGATTTGCCTTGCCGACTTCGAGCGTGCCGTGCTTAAGTTGGAAACAATAGATCCTGGCGGTGAGGTTTGGATAAACGGACAGCCTGTTGCCGTGGTTAACAACCGGCATCCGTATGATTTGGATGTGACGGAGTATCTGCAGCGAAATCAGGAGAATATCATTGCTGTCCGAGTAAAACCTTATAAGGCGGATCACCGGATGTTACACTCTCCATCCGATCCGTATATAGGTTGGTTCCTGGGACGTGCGACATTGGTCCTGACGAACCGTTGCATGATTAAAGATGTCTTTGCACATACCGCATCACTTGACAGAGTTGCTCGGCAGGTAAACAGGGTGCTTTTGCAATATTCCGGCGTCTATGCTTTCGAGGGGAGTGTAGAAGTCAACTACTATCCCTGGTTCCCGGTGGAAGGGGAAAAGGTTGCTACCGTGAAGCGGGATATCGAAATCCGCCCGTCTGTCGATAATGAGATCGTATTGGAAATACCAGTCGAAAATCCTGCTTTATGGTATCCTGAGAATCCGAACCTGTATCGAGTGGAAGTGATCTTGCGTGATAAGGGAGGTCGCGAGATAGACGACTATATGCTGACGACCGGTATCCGCACCATCTCCCAGAAAGACGGGAACCTGTATGTCAATAACAGGCCTGAAATACTGAAAGGTGCTCAGATACTGGGTTCGAGATATCCGATCGAGACTATATCGAAAAACTATAAGTGCGTGTCCGATGAAACGATTGCAAAAGACCTGATGATGATCAAGGAAATGAATGGGAACCTATTGCGTCTGCATGTCCATGCCGAAAAAGACACGACAGACGGTATCAATGATCCTCGTTATGCCGAATATGCGGACCAGTTAGAAGTCTATCTTCTTTGGCAGACTGCCGCCTGGATTAGGGAAGGGGAAGCTTGGAATGTTGATTTTGAAGGTTATCCGAAGTTTATGCGCCAGGTCTACAACCATCCGTCTATCGTTATGTGGGAGGCAAGCAATCATCCGAACCGTTTTAAGTTGCACGACATATCTGATTCACATGATTTTGTGACAAAGGTTTACAGAACTTTGAGTGCCGTAGATACCAGCCGCCTGATCTCACCGACCTCTTTCTGGCAGCATATGCACTATGGCAATTACGACGGTTCGCTCGACAAGGAGGGTAATCCGATCGTTTCTAATCCTGTTTTAATGGAAAAATTGATGACTCGTGGAAATCAGGATGCCTATACAGGCTACGGAGCCAAATGGACGGCCCTCAGAAAAGCTCCCAATAAATGGGCCGCTTCCTGTCTGGCAGCAAACGACAAGGCTTATTTCAACTTCGAACATGAGGAATCTGCCGCACAACCGAACTGGATATTGGCGGAGAAAGAGCCGTGGTTTGAGGTCCAATCTTATGAATGGGAGTATGAGAAAGGTAGTATCGGCCGTCTTCTTGATGCTTCGGAGTGGAGAATCAGCCAGGCATTTCAAGCATTTGCAGCTTGGGAGTCTATGAAGAAACAGATTTTGATTGGCTATGACGGCTTTTCCTGGTGCAGCCTTGAATCGGGGTCGAATATGTTCACATATCAGAAGCCGTTGACCGATCCGTTTGGTGTACCCAAACTTGCCTATTATGCCAATAAATCTGTTTTCCAGCCGATTTGGGCAGGTAGTGGCAATGTAGATGTCGTATATGGTCCGGCCGATCGCATTTTTCCGGTGCTGTTCAACTTAGGACAGACCAAAACTGTTGATCTTATTATCGAACTGAAAAACGATAAAGGAAAAAGGATCGACAGGAAAGTTTTTAAAAATATACAGGTCGCTGGTGGCAGAACGGTTGTAAACTTGGATAGTTTCCGCTTTAAAACAGTCCCGGACGGATGTTATTTTCTTGTATATACGGTAAAAGAACAGAACCCTCCTTACAGTCGTAAATAGCTAAAGAAAACAGGGTAACGCAGATCTTGCCAATTGAGCGGATTTGCATTACCCTATATTTTCTGTTGTTACTGATCTGCATTTCGTTTATTAAACAACGAAGCGATCCATAACATCAGAATGGCTCCGACTGTTGCCGTAATCAGACTGCCGATAATACCGGAAGCTGCAATTCCGAGTAATCCGAATACCCAGCCGCCCAATACACTGCCGACTATTCCCAAAATCAGATTGATTATTACTCCGAAGCCACCGCCCCGCATGATTTTACCGGCCAGAAAGCCGGCTGCTATACCTATGATAATGTACCATAAAAATCCCATAGCTTTTAAATTTTATGTTGTTATTGTATATATAACCGTTCATGGAGGCATGAAGTTTATTGCAGTAAAGGATTCCCTTTTCAAAACACCGGTGTTTTTGCATGCAAAAACATATATGTTTCGATTTTTAAAACACCGGTGCTTTGAAACAGCTGTCCGAATCTATTTTATGAATTATGTAGATAATACTTGGTAAAAAGATTATCTTTGTAACCGAATTATATAAATACTCCGATGAAAATATTCAAGTAAGCCGGTTTCTACATATCGTAAATATCTTTCTGATGTAATTGCCAATTGCTCATTTTCGATTGTCGATTCTTTATTCCGGCCTTATCCTGTGCCATCCTTCGGCACGTTTTGTGATTTTTATCTTTTTTTAGTTTATAATCTTTTTAATTCAAAGAAAACTATGTGTATATCCGTACATCAGCTATGCTATGTCCATGCTGACAAGGAACCTCTTTTTCAAAACATAAACCTGATAGTCAATACAGGACAGCGTCTTGCGCTGGTGGGGAATAACGGTACGGGCAAATCGACTTTGTTGCGTATCATTGAAGGGAACCTGAAACCTTCATCGGGGGAGGTAGTGTGTTCTTCACGCCCTTATTATATTCCACAACATTTCGGACAGTTCGACAACCTGACGGTGGCGGAAGCCCTGCGGGTGGACGATCGGATAAAGGCACTCCATGCCATTCTTGAAGGTGACGCCTCGGCGGAAAACTTTACTTGTTTGAATGATGACTGGGATGTGGAAGAACGTTGTCTTTCCGCACTTGCTTCCTGGAATCTGGAGCATCTGCAACTGTCCCAGCCGATGTGTTCGTTGAGCGGAGGAGAAAAGACGAAAGTGTTCCTTTCCGGTATCCTTGTTCATGCACCGGAAATTATTCTGATGGATGAACCGACGAATCATCTGGATGTTTCCGGTCGGGAAAAATTGTATGAGATGATCCGGAGCAGACGTTCGACCTTGTTGATTGTCAGTCATGACCGGACGTTGCTGAACCTGCTGCCTTGCATTTGTGAACTTGAGAAAAGTGAGGTCACACTTTATGGTGGCAATTATGAGTTCTATAAAGAACAGAAAGAGTTGGCGTTGACAGCTTTGCAGAATCAGTTGAGTGAGAAGGAGAAAGAACTTCGCTTGGCCCGCAAAACAGCGCGTGAAGTGATGGAACGGAAGAATAAGTCGAATGTCCGCAGTGATAAGTCGAGTTTCAAGAAAGGGATTTCGCGCATGGCAGTCAATACGATGAAAGATAAAGCCGAGAAAAGCACAGTCCGGCTGAACGATGTCCATGAAGAGAAAATGGCTTCCCTGCAAAGTTCGATTGCCGGACTTCAGGATGTGATTCCCGATTTGCGGGTACTTCAGACAAATTTCAATTCTTCCGATCTGCACACCGGTAAGATTCTGATCACTGCGGATCAGATCAATTTTGGTTACACTTCTTCCTGCCTATGGAAGTCACCTCTGAATATCCAGGTCAGAAGTGGCGACCGTATTCATATCACAGGAAATAATGGGAGCGGAAAAACGACCCTGGTCAAATTGTTGTTAGGGGAACTGAAGCCGGCGGCCGGGACGATTACACGGGCTGATTTCAGTTATCTTTATATTGATCAGGAATGTTCCGTGCTTGATCCCGGATTGACCGTGTTCGAGCAGACGGAACGTTTTAACGCCTCGCATTTGGCTGAACATGAATTGAAATCCATTTTGAACCGTTGTTTGTTTCCTTACGAGACATGGGACAAGCCGTGTTTTTGCTTGAGCGGAGGTGAAAAGATCCGGTTGCTCTTTTGCTGCCTTATGATCGGAAATAATGCGCCGGATGTATTTATTTTAGACGAACCGACGAACAATCTGGATATACAAAGTGTTGAAATAATAACAGCGGCTATAAAGAGTTATAGAGGAACGGTGTTGTTGATCTCGCATGATCATTATTTTGTGAAAGAAATAAAAATAAACCGTTCTATTAAACTTTTCGATACCGGTTCTGTTATTAAGATATAGTGTTTTTCATGGTATTAGAATTAAGTTAGATTAGGTTATCCGTCCAGTTCGCGAGAATAGGACGGTTTTCTTTTTTTATATCCCCCCGTAGGCTTTATGGCTTGTATTTCGAATCGGTCAGGATAGCTTGGCTATCGTTGTTTTGCATCAAGGCTTCCGGAGTCGAATTCGTTTCTCGCATATATTTGTCGATAATCTGCCAGCCGAGCCAACTGCCGAGATTTCCGGGAGCATCGCTTGCCAGGAATATGCTGGGGACGTTATCGAAGTATTTATTTGTCGTCATCTGGTCTGGCGTATAAAGATGCTTGCGTTCTATGATAGCCTTCCACAGGTTGGATTCATTCTCTTTGCACCAGTTATAGGAAGTTTCCGTGTAGCCCATGAGTACTTCAGGCTTCAGTTCAGGAAATGCTTGATGGATCAGATATTTTATTTTGCCTTCATAGTATCATCCGGTCGAGCAGTACATTTTCTTTTCCTTCAAACGGATACTCGGACATCAGCCAACCGGCAAGGTAATCGGGGACGATATGCTCAGGCGTCATTAACCGGCGCTGGAAATCATAGAAGAAGTCCTGGTATAACGGATATTCCTCGCCTAAATATTTATCTATCGAGATGGACAACAGGCTGTCGCCGACCAGTACATTTTGGTTGAAGCCTGAAACGTGCATATAGATGGCCGGAATCTGCATCGAAGGAAAGCAGGTTTTCAGCCATGTGAAGCCGTTGCCGAGAGCTTGTTCGGTCTGGGAAACATTGTCATATTGACGGACAGCATCGGCGTATAGCCCTCTCAAAGTCGGTTCGGAATAGTAGTTGGCCAATTTGTCGAAGAAGCCGGGCATTGCCGGAGACTTCATGTTTAGGATACCTTTTCCCAATATGTCGAGCATTTGCGGGTATTCGCGAACAAGCTTGGCTTGCATGGAGGAGTCGTCCGTTTCGACCAGCTTTAAAAGCTCCTTGTCGAAACGATTGATCTTGACTGGAGCGGCTGAAGTGACAGCTGCCGGGATATGGGAATTCTGTCCGTTACAACTGAAAAGGTAAAATGACAGAGAGAATATCAGCAATAATTTCGCTTTCATAGGAATATCATTAATAAATTATACGCACCATCATACCGGTTCATTTTTATAAAAACGAATATCTCCCGGTTATATTGTGCAATCCATTCTTATTATTATCTTTGCACCCCTTTTTATCAGACAATATGCAATTTACGAACAAACAAATTCTGCAAATAACATTCCCCGTCTTGATGAGTCTATTGATGGAACACATGATGCTGGGCTTGACCGATACTGGCCTATTTGGGGCGGGTAGGAGAAGTCGAGTTGGGAGCGTCGGCATTGGCGGGAGTCTATTATCTTGTGATTTATATGCTTGGCTTCGGTTTCCCACCGTAATTATCTTCTGGATCGCGGTAGAGGTCTTCGACCGGATTCACCTGCTGAACGGGCTATGGGCAAATCCACAAGGACATGTGCAGGAAATCGCGTTGATTCTGGTTTCGTTTGCAGTAAC
>ENA-OQDT01001082-OQDT01001082.1-human-gut-metagenome-genome-assembly--contig:-NODE-1082-length-16763-cov-3.420113_pt1 | contig 16763 bp, 10 predicted proteins | sample MGYA00242786_ERZ504617 | MGnify/ENA primary metagenome ERZ504617 (study PRJEB26092, sample SAMD00036337) | human gut metagenome | host: Homo sapiens | study: EMG produced TPA metagenomics assembly of...
TAAATCTTAAAATGTTTTTCATTACATTGTGCATATTTGGAACCTCGTGTTTATCAAATAATGCAAATATAGTGAAAAGGGAATATATTTTCCCTATCAAAAAAGAAAAAATCATCATCCACTTCTTATTTGCTGTATGAAAAAGAAAGGATGATGATTTAAAAAGATTACTTTATAAAAGAAAAGTTTATATCAAAGTTTGCGTAAATCATGTCCGGGCAACAAATTATATTCTTTTCCATTCATCCTGACTTTACAAGGTGCAGAAGCTGCATATTTCCAAACGCCCTCTTTATACACCAACATTACATCTGTTACTGTCAATGAACTTATTTCAACATGTGGAGTTTTCAATAGTGTACCTCCTCCCAAAAAGAAAATACAATCATCGCCTTGTTTATTTCCCCACAATGCATAAGCAGCTTGTACAGTCATTTCTCCACTTTTACACAAATGACCTGCATCATCCGAAGAAATAATCCGGTCCACACGCCCCTCTTTTTGTTGAATACAAATTCCGACATGACTTCCAGCCACACCACTTTCCACTTCTGGAAAAGTAACGGAGGAAATACATCCCGGCTCCTTTACCGAAGAAGGTTCATAAACAGCTACAAACGGACGATTCCAAGCTTCACCTTGTTGGCGGGCTACAAAAGTCAACGTAGGTTGCTCTTTGATAGCATAAGGCATATCCGGAATCCGGCTCAATCCTTCAGTCATCGGGCTCAAAGCCGAGAAGACTTTACGTTCAGGAGCACCTTTCATCCACATATTCATACTGATATTATCCTCATCCGGCATCTGTATAGTAAACATTGTTTTAATATCTTTGGAGGTCTCGGCACTTTTCTTGTCAAACAAATAAGAATAGGCATATATATGTGCCCCAGCAAAAGCCAGTTCCTCCGTTGGTTGAAGAAACAAGCTACTCCCATCAGCAGCAGTCAAGTTCATGGTTTGTCCCATATTATGATAAAAATAATCATGCATTTTATCTCCTCCCTCCACTTTCCTGCTACGGAAAATATCGACATAATATCCGTTCTTTTCTCCTGTAGTCACAATACTCATCATACGGTTTTGATCAGCTTGTGATTCAGGTTCACGGAAAAAGACTTCACTATAACTCACAGGCTGATAATCTACTTTCATCCCTGCTTCGGGGTAGCAGTTCAATAATTTGAAAGCATGATTGCTTTTCATAACCGGATAAGAAGAGATTCCATCTACACAAACCGTATTGTGTGCAGGGAACTGACTATAATACTCCAAATAATCCAAACCGGAATAAAGGGTCAAGCCAATACCTCCATCCGGTGCCAGACGATATCCTTTTCCATAAAGTTCCATGCTGATGCCATTGGCATGCATGTGATTCCCTTCACTGGCATTTTGGGCAATCATCAAACTATGACGTTTGTCCATGCCATTGCGTTGCACCAACCAACTGGCATTGGGAGCATAAAAAGTAGGAGTTACATAATCATTGATATCACCGGCAGGTATCTTATCATCAATTACCAAAGGCTTGTCACTGAAAAAAGAAGTTACCGCCACCCTCACATTTTTCTTTTCAGTCGCCGGTTTGGAGGCATCGGGATCAAATAACTTCAACATAGCAGTAAATTGTCTTTCTTGATATTTTTTACCATGTTTCTGGGCATTAGCTACCATACGGGCAAAGATAGCAGGATTCAATTTACCGGGATGTGTATCGCCAAAACCCATTGTCATACAATCCGGAAACAAATATTGCGGGTCGGCGGCCACCGCTTTTTTTATGACAGGAATCTCCTCGGTCAGGTCCATACCCAAATTACGGTCAAAGATAGTGACCATATCCGTATAATCCCCGACAACTACCTGACTATAACCCGGACATTCAGCCCAAATACCGGTTTCAGCATCATAACCATAATCAGCAAGCTGTTTCAGTGACCATTGACGGATGGAAGAACGATTCAACACATAATCAATATAATACTCGCCTCCCTTTTTATCCGGATAAGAAGCATCAGATTCCAAAATCATGCCGATGCTCATGATATAACGTGCCTGCATCAGATTCCAGTTATTATGCGGCACTCCATTATCAATGATATTATCCGCCCATTTCTTGAATGCTCCGGCATAGATGTCCATCTTATCAGCCTTATCGGTTTTCAAATAATCATATAAAAAATCATACAATGGAACCAAAGCATTCACAGCATCCTCGTGAATGACTTCAAAACTGCTCATACCCACCAAAGTCTGCTGATGTCCATGATTCAAATCCTTGGGAACATTCCGGTAATAAATCCCCGTCATATAAGTGTCAAATACCGAAGCTGCCAAATCAGCATATTTCTTCTCCCCGGTCATCCACCAAAGAAAAGCGGCATCACGGGCGATACCCAGTATCTCTACATTAATACTTTGGATGATATTTCCGGTTTTACTGATATTCACCCATTCGTACGGTCTGCCTTCCAACGTCCCATTTGCCAGATACATTCCCCGAGCATCTTCCTGATAAGGCTTCAAATCTTCCAGCTTGGGACGTACATAGTTAGTTGCATGACTGCGTGCACCGGTATACATCACCGTAGGAGCCGGCGCCTTCTCTCCTCCTGCATGATCATAATATTCTCCTTTAATATATACCTCCGTTGCATGAGTTTTCCAATACATTTGCAAACGGGAAGTAAGCCATTCAGGCCCTCGGTCAGCATACCGGTCAGTCCGTTGCTTTAACTTTTCAAACACTTCCTGTGCCCACGGTTCTTCCTTTATCAACTTCTGCGTTTCAACTTTGCCATTACTATCCGTCAGATAACGGGGATGACCTTGTGACAGTTTCACCGATAAGGAAGTTTCCTGTGCATATAATACACTTGTTACAAGCAAGCATATCCATAAAACGATCTTTCTCATAATTCTATTCATTCTCTTTCACAAAAATACGTATCATAAAGCTATTCCACTCAATCCAAATGAATTATTTTATCATCCGCCTCTTCCATTCAAATTTAAAGTTACCGAATATAAAATGTTTGCTTTACCGGCTCTGCAGTCTTTATCTTAGGATCAGAGTTTTTTCCGTATTGCCATGCTATTACAGTTACTTTTACCGGATAGGTGGTTTTAGGAGGAATAGCAGTTAATATCAATCGATTACCATCCACATAAGCCGGTCCCGATTCCACATAAAAATCTACCGGCAAGCCACAACTGGAAACAGCAGATAAAGAAACGTACTTAGTACCACGCTTTATGTCCGGTAACGTTGCAAACTTAATATATTGCTGCTGTCCTTCCGTATTTTTAACCGGAATTATCATCTGAGCTTGCTGAACAGCCGGTTTATATTCTTCATCTCCCGGATGAGTTATTGAAAAACAATATCCGATTTCTTGTCCGTCCATAAAGTTCCCCGATTCCATTGTATTCGAAATGTCACAGAATCAACTAAAACAACTGGGCCGGTAATCATCTGCAGGACCGGAGCTTTTCCAGCATGACCAATAGATGCCCCAACAGGCAAATCAGTCCAATTGGAAAGTCGGGGACTTTCTCCTGGAACAGTATGCCCAAAAAAACAGGGGTCAATTGAAATGTGATACCATCTTCCTGTGGTATAAAAGCCGGGTGAACTTGTAAATGAGTATTCTGTTGGGATACTGTTTTTCCGTTTTGAGACACACTTACCAATTGTGGCTTCATATCGTAATATCGGGATTGATACGCCAAAGTAGCCTCTATCATCTCACGATCAAAAAACCAAAATGCTTGTGCAGGATCCCCTTTAAATTGATTTACCGGTGCCGGAATACATGAAGGCTTTTCACTTTTTTTTCCATCGCTCCATCAACCATCCCTCCTTTGTCGGATCTACGTGTCCATAATGCATTGCCTTCTTGATATAGAGAGCTATATATTGTGCTTTTTCCGGAGTATAGGCAAAGTGTCCTTCAGCAGGACAGGCCAACATGCTTAAAGGCAGCAATGGATGCTCCTTACGTTCTTTCAAACCTTCATTGCTCCATGTATGTGCTGATTCATATTCTCCCATGGTTTCCAGACAAGGAATTTTATTGATGTTACGTTCTCCCCAAATATCCGGACATAGCCAGCGATCACGATGATATGGCCACTGACCACTGACAGAAATGCATGCCAATGTACGTTCCGGTTTATAGGCAGCAAGATAATAAGGCCAACTAGCAGCAGCCGAATGTCCTATGGCTATTAAAGGAGCTGTAGACAACTCTTTATATCCAGATTCTTCAGCAAGATCTGCCAAAAGGCCATCCAAAGTTTCCCATGCCCCATCCGTAAAATCAAATCCATGATTGAAAGAAGGACATACCCATATTTGAGCAACATCAAGCTCAGCCATACGTTGTCGGAAAGCCTCATCTTCAAGGATAGAAATTTCCTCCATATTGTGTTGGGCAACCAAGATTGCTTTTACTTGTTCACACTGCCCGGGAATCCACAAGTAAGCCCTTGACTCAGGATTTTTGGGATGAGTACTAAAATTATGGACGGGTACAGACCATTGCCAAATTCCTGTTTGTGCAACAAGCGTAAATGATAAAAGCCAACCGAATATTCCAAATAAAAATACATGTTTCATAGCTATCTTCATTGTTTATTATAAAAACGAATCAGAATCAAGAAACACTCAACTTTATTCTAAAATTATCTTCCAAAGAAATGAGTAAAAACCTATCTTTGTACGTATTAGATACATATACAAAACTTAAATAGCATGAATAAACACACTTTATCTGTAGCAATCACTTTCCTATTCTGTACCCCAATATCAGGGGGCATACCGGACGGAATTTACCACAAAGGATGGATAGACTTCAACAAGAACGGGAAAATGGATCTATATGAAAATCCTAAAGCCCCGCTGGAAGACAGAGTACAAGACCTGCTTTCACAAATGACACTAGAAGAAAAAACCTGTCAAATGGCCACACTTTACGGTTCAGGACGCGTACTAAAAGATGCGTTGCCTCAAAACAATTGGAAAACAGAAGTATGGAAAGACGGAATAGGAAACATAGATGAAGAACATAACGGATTAGGGGCTTTCAAGTCCGAATATTCTTTTCCATACGCCAAACATGTGAATGCCAAACACACCATTCAACGCTGGTTTGTAGAAAAAACACGTTTAGGTATCCCAGTAGATTTCACCAATGAAGGTATTCGCGGATTATGTCATGACCGGGCAACCTACTTCCCCGCCCAGTGCGGACAGGGTGCCACCTGGAACAAAAAATTAATAGCCCGTATCGGAGAAGTGGAAGCTAAAGAAGCAGTGGCATTAGGATATACCAACATCTATTCTCCCATTCTTGATATCGCCCAAGACCCTCGCTGGGGAAGATGTGTAGAAACATACGGAGAAGATCCTTATTTAGTAGGAGAATTAGGAAAACAAATGATTACCAGTTTGCAAAAATATAATCTGGTAGCTACTCCGAAACATTTTGCAGTTTATAGTATCCCGATAGGCGGACGTGACGGAAAGACACGAACCGACCCACACGTAGCCCCACGAGAAATGCGTACCTTATATATAGAACCTTTCCGGATGGCATTTCAAGAAGCCGGAGCGCTGGGAGTAATGAGCTCTTATAATGACTATGACGGGGAACCCATTACGGGAAGCTACCATTTTCTGACCGAAATATTACGTCAAGAATGGGGATTTAAAGGATACGTAGTATCGGATAGTGAAGCTGTGGAATTTATCTCCAACAAGCATAAAGTAGCAGATACATACGAAGACGGAATAGCACAGGCGGTCAATGCCGGACTGAATATCCGTACCCATTTCACTCCGCCTGCCGATTTTATCTTGCCTCTTCGTAAAGCTGTTGATAATGGCAAAATCTCTCAGGAGACTCTCGACAAACGGGTAGCCGAGATACTTCGTATCAAATTCCGGCTAGGCTTATTTGACAATCCCTATCGTGGCAATGGTAAACAAGCAGAACAAATAGTCCATAGTAAGGAACACCAAGCTGTATCATTGGAAGCTGCCCGTCAGTCGCTGGTATTACTAAAAAATTGAAACTAACCTGCTTACCTTTATCCAAATCTATCCGTTCCATTGCTGTTATCGGTCCCAACGCCAACGAACAGACTCAATTGATTTGCAGATACGGTCCGGCCAATGCTCCTATTAAAACCGTTTACCAAGGTATAAAAGAACTGTTGCCTCATACAGAAGTGATCTATAAAAAAGGATGTGACATCATAGATCCTCATTTCCCAGAAAGTGAAATCCTTGATTTTCCGAAAACTGCGGAAGAAGTCCAATTAATGGAAGAAGCCATTCGTGCAGCTAAACAAGCCGAAGTGGTAGTCATGGTATTAGAAGGGAATGAACTGACCGTCAGGGAAGATCGTTCACGAACCAGCCTTAACCTTCCCGGACGGCAGGAAGAACTTTTAAAAGCTGTTTGTGCAACCGGGAAACCGATCATTCTAGTAATGCTCGACGGACGCGCTTCTTCTATAAATTACGCAGCAGCTCATATACCTGCCATTTTACATGCTTGGTTTCCCGGAGAATTTTGCGGACAAGCTGTGGCCGAAGCCTTGTTCGGCGATTATAATCCGGGGGGAAGACTGGCAGTTACTTTTCCTAAATCTGTAGGGCAAATTCCTTTTGCTTTTCCCTTTAAACCAGGGTCAGACGAAAGTTCCTCTACTTCCGTTTACGGAGCGTTATATCCTTTCGGGCATGGCTTAAGTTATACTACTTTTACTTACAGTGATTTACATATATCACCATCACACCAAGGAGTACAAGGAGATATCCATGTAAGTTGTAAAATCAAAAATACAGGAAAAATAAAAGGAGATGAAGTAGTACAACTTTATTTACGGGATGAAATCAGCAGCGTTACCACTTATACCAAAGTATTACGCGGCTTTGAACGTATCAGTCTGAAAGCTGGAGAAGAACAAACTGTTCATTTCAGATTGCGACCACAAGATTTAGGATTATGGGACAAAAATATGAATTTCCGTGTGGAACTGGGTAGTTTCAAAGTAATGCTCGGAGCTTCTTCTACAGACATCAGATTACATGGTCAGTTCGAAATAACGCCCTAAACCTCCCACCATTTTAACTCAGCATGGAATGACAGGAATATTCAGATTCCTATAAATACAGTATTTCATTAAAACATCGGTAAATAATCAGTTCACATCTAATTTATGTTCACAGATCCTTTACCGATGTTTTGAACAAGAATCTTTTAATCTCTATTTTGAAGATATAAATGAAGGAGGAAGTTCTTCTACACCCCATTTTTTGTTAGGCTTTGCCCCTAATTTCAACTCCAAAGTCCCCCCCTTAATAAAGTCTTCATGATAAAACCAACATTTATTCCACTTTTTCCCATTAAGGGAAGCATTTTGAATGTACATATTATCAGTTGAATTTCCTTTCGTTATGATTTGGAAAGTCTTTCCGGAATAATAACGATTGTCCAAATGAATAGTAACCTTATCAAAAAGCGGAGAAGTAATCTCATAAAAAGGCTTTTCCGCACAACCACCATCCACCTCAAACAGTCCGATTGCCATCAGAACACCTAAAGCCCCCATCTGTCCCTGATCCTCATCATCCCGATAGCCTCCATAGGGAGTCACATCACAATAAGCAGCTTTTACTTTACGCACCCACTTCTGAGTAAGCCAAGGTGCTCCTGCATAACTAAACAAATGAGCCATTCCAGTCCCCGGCTGATTACCATAATCTGTCCAATTGCCTTCCTTTGTTTTATTAGAACGGAAAAACCCATACGACTCACTCTTTTCGAAATTAGCATTCAATCTCTTAACATACTGGTCGGCACCTCCATAAAGTTCTATCAATCCTGCCATATCATGTGGAACATAGTGTGAATAAATAGCAGAGTTACTCTCGCAAAATCCTCCTTTTTCTGTCAATTCCAACGGATCAAAATAAGGTAACCAGTTGCCATCCTCTCCACGAGGTTGCATATAACCACTTTCCGGATTCCAAAGATTACGATAATTCTTTGACCGCTTCATAAAAAACTCATAATCCTGTAATTTCCCCATTGTTTTCGCCATCTGTGCCAAGCACCAATCCTGATAGGCATATTCCAATGTCATGGAAGCTCCGGTAGTATGCATCCCTTCAACATCTTTCCGTCCGTCAGGCACATACCCCCATTCCTCATAATATTTCATGCCACCGGAATAAGCTGTCTTGCTATGTTCATAACCGGCATGGTCGCGAATACCTCCCACAAAAGCATTTTTCCGCAAACCTTCATAAGCCAGTTCCGCATCATAATTACGAATTCCTTTATTATAAGCCGAAGCAAAAAAAGAAACAGCCGGATCACCAATCATCACATACGTATAATTTCCTCCTGATGGTCCACGGGGAATCAGACCTCCGTTTTGATACATATCTATCATTGTATTACAGAAATTATCCATAACTTCAGGATATGCCATAGACCAGAGTATGTTCAGTGACCAATGACTTCCCCACCATGCATCAAAGTTATGATGATTATACAAAGGTTTTCCATCTTCTCCCAAAGGAATTTGCCGTATGCGCGGAAAGTCGGAAGTCATATCCATATAATGTCCATCGGCATCACTGACTACATGGCGTCCCAATAAGGCATGCCACAAATCCGTATAGAGTTTTATTTGCTGTTCTCTGCTACCGCCTTCCACTTCTATCCTTCCAAGCCAATCATTCCATTCGGAAAAAGAAGACTGCTTTACTTGCTCAAAATCCCAGCCTGACAGTTCCGTTAACATATTCTTACGTGCCTGTTCTACACTGACATATGAAATCGCCACTTTCAGCATCACCTTTTCGTCTTTTTCTGTTTTAAATCGGACTGCCATACCCGCATTCTTACCTGATATTCTTTCCGGATTGCTATTAGATTCTATCCGGCCTTCGCGCCAAGATACAACCTTATCCATTGGCTTGCTCAATTGTGCATAAAAATAAACAGGAGTATCTTTAGGACGACGTCCTGTACGTTCCATCATCTCCCATCCGGCTATTTCCTTATCACTTACTTTCCAAACCTCCGAATAAGCTGTAGGTCCATGTGCCAAAAACGCTCCCGTATCAAATAAAATATAACTGGCATCACTTTTCGGAAAAGTATAACAATGAAAGCCTACGCGCATAGTAGAAGTCAACTCTGCTGTTATGTCATAATCTGTCAGTTTCACTTTATGATATCCCGGTTTAGCTATCTCTCCATCATGAGTAAAAGCCGATTGATAAGCATTCATACCCAAATGCCCTTTAAACTCGCCAACGGTAGGCATCACCGCCACACCGGACATCTGCCAATTATGAACATGACTAAAACAGCGTATTTGTTTTGAGTCATACAGATATCCTGATCCCCAAGAGTGCTCGGTATCCGTATCAGGGCTAAGGCTGACCATACCAAACGGACGACATGCCGAACTGAAAAAAAACCATCGGGAACGGTGACTGTCAACAAAAGGATTTACCAAGTCAACATAATTCTTTTTAGTCCCCGCTTCATTGAACAACAAAGAACCAAAAGCAGGCTGATCACGATCGTATCCTTCAGGACGAATCTGCCGAAGAACCTGTTCCGTATAAGGCATCTGCATCCCTTTCCGTATAACAAAATGATTGTAGGTCATTTCAAAAATCGGCATATATCTACCCCTTCCTTTATTAGATATCTCAGTCCAGTTGCTATATTTTCCTGTGACATCCTTCCACACAGCAAAAGGAACATTATACCCCAAATTATATTTTGCGACATACTCAAACCCTTTCATAAGCCGGTTATCAAGAGCCGAATATAAATCATCACCTTGTTGCCAAGCTATTTCACAAACAGTTGCCAGGGCACCTATACCCAACATGCTATGCCCCTGATCACGACCACTCTCCTGTATCTGACCGGTATCCCCACTGATATAATGAGCTATTGTTCCGTTATCATTGGCATGAAGATAAAAATCAACCGCCTTATTATACATTTCCTCATTATCCCATAAAATAGCAGCTGCCATATAAGCTTTAGTCACAATAGGTCCCCAATTCCCATTTGTATAAGGCTTACGATGGTAAAAATTTTCCATTACAGGCAAGAACACTTCCCTTATCATTCTACTGATCTCATTAAACTGAACAACTGTCATCTTTTTATAAGTATGACGCAGTATTTCAGTAGCATAAATAATCTTTAATCCTTCCAACCCCACCAACAAAGGGGCATCATTCGTTTCCGGAATTCTTTTAAGTGTTCCGGCATAGCCTAACAATAATTCCAAAGATTTCTCGGCATGAGTCTTTTCACCAGTCAAAACCCACATCAATGCATTCTGATAGACTGCACTAAAGTCTTGCTCCATTTTTGATTTTGTATGACGAAACTCACCATCTCTTGAAATGATTTCAAAAGGTCCGAAAGGCTGATAATCCGCCTGAGAACAATGATGACTTTTCAATAATTCAAAAGAACCATAGGCAGGATATTCCTTATCAGCGATTTGAGCACGCATCCGCTCAATACTTTTTGTTGTATGTAATATTCCCGGATGCACAAATTTTCGGGCCTGCATCTCAAGTCCTATACTCAAAAACAGACAATAGAAACCCAATTTCAACAGGACTGATATTTTAAACTTTCTCATAACCGCTGCTGCTTATAGTTTTTGACAGATTTTATATTTCCATCGTCAGGAACTAAACGAACTGCCCCCCCCCGGATGCTTTCAAACAAAAGTTTAATTTCGTCTTGTTGCTCACACGATAAGTAGAAACTCTGACTTTAGTACGTGTTTTCACTGATTTATCCCCATCCGTATAAATTTCCGCTATGTAGTTCTTTCCTTCGGGCAAGAAATCCAAGCTTACAGATAAAACACGCTTCTCATTATTTGTTATCGAACCGATAAACCATTCCTCTCCTTTACGACGGGCTATAGTAATAAATTCACCGACCTCCCCTTGCAACACTTTTGTATCATCCCATGTAGTATATACATCATCAAAGAATTTCAACTCGGGTTCGTCTTGAGAATCTGATGGTTTATCATACCAATACATATATTGCAACGGACTATAATAAACTGCCGCCAAAGCCAATTGATGCGCAGGAGTGGTCTGGATAGATTTAGAACGAGGAACACCATAACTATCCTTGTCTGCATTCAAGCGACCGAAATCCTGACGATAGTAACAAATGGTATAATCCGCCGCTCCAGCTATAAACCGGGTAAAGGGAAGAGTAGCATTATGTGTTGCATCAGGAAATTCCTCATTACCTCGGATACCTTCCTGAGTCATCAGATTAGGATATGTACGACTGAACCCTGTAGGACGGTACTCATCATGTACATCAACCATCAAGCCATAATCAGCACATTTCTTGATCGCTTCATGCATCCATTTAGTCCATACTTGTGATCCCACCTGTACGAAACCAAATTTAATACCCGCTATCCCCCAAGACTTATACAACGGAAGAATCTCATCCAATTGCTGTTGTAATGCACGTTGATTAACATACAGGATAACTCCTATACCCCGTTCTTTAGCGTAAGCTACCACCTCTTTCAGGTTCAAAGCATTTATATCCGGATTTCTACGAGGGTCTAATGTCACTGTAGTAGCATCAGAAACCTTGTCATATTCAAATCCATACCATCCCGCATCAAAATGAATATATTGCAGATTGCGTTTCACGGCAAAATCGACCAAAGCTTTTCCTCCTTCTGTAGTCAATGTCACTTCACGCACCACTTTTCCGGGTTTTATCCATGAAGTATCCTTTATTTTACAAGAAGGGTTCAAATTCAGAATCAAATCATTATGTTCCAATATTTGTCCCGGTTTATCAGCACACATAATCACCCTCCAAGGAGTATGATAAGGAGCAATATCTTCTACGGGACCATACATAGCAGATTGAATCGTATTCTTTTTTTCTGTCGATAACTTGAATTTTGTACGCACATAGTCTACCACTTGCGCTTCAGCCAGACATACGTAAGGACCTTCAGGTAATGTCAAAAGCAACGGACGGTCTGATTCACCGGGCCATCCTTCCAATGGGAGAAATTCATAAGGAGTCTGAGCCCTGGATGTAAAGTAAGCTTTTGTTCCTTCCGGTAAAGTATATTCAGTAAATTCATCTGTGATCTTCAAATATTGTCCGCCGGGAAACCGATAACGGAATGCAATCCCTTCATTATACGCCCGTATATCCAAAAACCAACTTGTCACGAGAATTCTGACGGTTAATGACTACCGACCAAGCTTTATACTGATCTTTTATGGTGCTACGTTCTCCATATACAGGATGCCAGACAGTATCCTGTTCGGCAGTTGTCATGTCACCTAATGACAAATGATCACGCCATATAGTATTAGCCTTAATACCCAATAAAGATGGTTTTATCGTTTCTTTAGCATTCCAATTCAAAGAATAATGCAAGTTCCCACCCTCATCACTTAAAGTAAACTGATACTTTTCATCCGGCGAGGACATCTTTATCTCTTTTGCCTGAAGGATGGATAAAGAAAATACCATCCATAATACACCTATATATAATCTTTTCATCATACTAACTATTTATACCTTGCAAAGTTATACATTTATAGCGTACTCTCTATTTTTTATGTCATTGACAGATTAAAAAACCGTCTTTACTATAGATCAACAAAAAAGGAAGAATACGCTATAAACTTATTATAATATTAAGATAATTCAATTACTCCCAACCCGGATTATTTCCTAATTCCTGACCGTTGGATAAAGTATTCAACCATGTAACAGGAATAGGACGAAGACCATATTTACTTTTAAAGGTAGCTTCACTTAATTGGGTCTGAATCAATCCACCTGTAATATTAGTGACATCCCAATTGTATTTCAAAACTCTTTCTGCCAATTTTCCTGTACGCTGCAGGTCATTCCACCGTGGTGCTTCTCCATAAAGTTCCAATGCTCTTTCATCCAATACATTGTCTAATGTAACAGTACCAACATATTCTTGCAGTCCACCTTCCGGAGCATTATTCATGGCACGTTTACGTATCTGATTTATATAGTATAAAGCATTAGAGTTATCTCCCATTTTAACAGCAGCCTCAGCAGCAATTAAGTAAGTTTCGGCCAATCGGAACAAATAAATATCACGAGTTCCATTTTCTACTGTTCCCGAACTGTTATAACGGGTATTACAATCTTTAAATTTCCAAACAGGAAGCCAAACACGTGATTTTGCATTAAAGCTTTGATAACCGGTTTTATAATAATCATCATTTCCAGCATCAGCATAAGAACCCTCAGGATAATTTATAGAAAAAAACGTCCACGATTATTAGCAGCCGCTTTTTCAGCATCTGTATATTGTTTATAACCACTCTCTCCGGGAACAGGGAAATAAATTACGGTATCACCCTTTGCCACATTTACCCCATTTGTACTCTCAAACCAATTTCTACCATAAGCACGTCCGTCTATAGAAGTAGCCGGGTCACCATTCAATGGACTCATAAAAGTAACTTCCGTACGTCTATCTTTCTTCCAATCAAATAATAAATAACTATATTTGGTTGGCATAACAGAAGCATAATCATTACAATAAATTGAAGAAAAGCCCAAATCAGTCCAACCTTCACGATAAACAAACAAATAGAATTCTGTCTGAATATTATTATTCCATCCTGCTCCGGCAGAAAAGTTAAGACTGAAAATAATTTCATCATTCTCTTCATTTGCCTGACGATGAACCATTGCATAATCATCCAATAATGTATGTCCGGAATTCTTAATTACATCTACAGCATCATCGTAAGCCTTTTTAAAATCATCAGCTTCTGCATAACTCTGATATCCTCGAGTCAAATAAACAAGAGAACGAAGATGTTTAGCAGCCGCTTTTGATACACGTCCATAATTCGCCGAAGTCTGCTTCATGGGAAGAGAAGAATCCATAACGTCCTGCAAATCTGCCAGAATTTGTCTGTAAAAATCAGATCCACTATCCAATTGCGAAGTTGTAGAAGGTGAGGTCGGTTCTTCCAAGATCAATGGAGCTTGCCCCCAATTTTTTACAATTTCAAAAAGATATAACGCCCGCAAGAACTTAGCTTCCGCAACCCGTTGGGCCAAGATTTCTTTATCAATACCATCAAAAATATCTTGATCCTTTGTAACTACCATAGCAGCACGACCAATAGCAGCATTTACATTTTTCAAAGACTCATATAATACCTTCCACTGATTATAGACAGTGCCATTATCATTGGTATAATCTACTGTATACTGATTTAAAGCATTGGTTGCTGTTCCGTCATTCTGAGTCCCCAAATCCGTACCAAGTTGGGTCAACAGAAAATAGTTGGTTGTATTATAAACAGATTTAATGTGGAATAGGCTCCATTAATAAGAGACTCATATCCTTCAGCCGTAGCATAATATTCTTCAGCAGACTGGCTAGACCAAATTTTTTCATCCAGAAAAGACGAACATCCCGAAAGAGCAAACACAGATGCCAACAGGAAACCTTTAGTAAATATACTTTTTTGCTTTCATACTATCCTAATTATTTGAATGATAAATTAATACCAAATATTACATTGCGAGTCATTGCATCCGATGTATTGATGCTGACATTCAACTGTTCAGGATCAACCACATCCTTTGCACAGAAAATAAATGGATTCTGAACTGTTGCATATAAACGCAAATTGCCTAATTTCATTTTCTCAAGAACCGATGGTTTAAAAGTATATCCCAAAGTAATATAAGAAATCTTAAGGAAATTACTGGAAAACATCGTATGTGACATTTCCGATTTTGCATTTCCCCATGATCCTGCCTTGCTTCGATAAGTACCCATGTTACTAGGCTGTGCAGAAGCATTGGTAGGATTTTCCGGAGTCCAATAATCTTTTCTTAAATTATTAAAATTGAGATTGTTGTTTTCCAATGCATACGAAACATAGAACTGATTTCTAGCTCTTGCCCCTGCTTGGAAAGCTGCTTGAAATGACAAATCAAATTCCTTATATGTAAATGTATTAGTCATACCACCTGTCCAATCCGGAGTACGTTTACCATCAATCACACGATCTTTATCGTCAATCACACCATCCTCATTCAAATCCAAAGGTTTATATTGACCAGGTTTACAACCATATTTAGCTGCTTCTTCAGCTTCATCCAGCTGCCATACTCCCAATGTCATCAAATTATAATTTATATCAATAGGCTGACCAATAATCCAAAGATTACTATAATCACCACTCATACCAGCTAAAGACAATCCACGGGAAGTCAAATTCTCCTTATACTGTAAATCTACAATTTTATTCTTATTATAGGCAAAATTCAAACTAGTTCTCCATGAAAAATCTTTAGTACGGATATTATCCGAATTAATATTTACCTCAAACCCTTCATTTCTAACAGACCCTACATTTGCTTTTACAGAAGAATAACCGGTAGTAACAGGTACTGTCTTATTCATAATCAAGTCTTCTGTCAAACGATTATAATATTCCACACTACCCGAAATCCGATTATTGAAAAATCCGAAGTCAAGACCTACATTATATTCTGTAGTACGTTCCCATCCCAAATCCAAATTCCGTAAATTATTGGGAACATATCCAATAGACTCACTAGAACCGAATGTATAATATTTGGCACCACTAATAGATCCTTGCGTCTGATACGCACTTACATTATCATTACCGGTCTGACCATAACTTAAACGTAACTTCAAATTACTCAACCAAGACAAGCTCTTCATAAATTCTTCTCCTGACACTCTCCATGCTACAGCTGCTGATGGAAAACTTCCCCACTTATTGCCTTCAGCTAATTTTGACGAACCATCAAAACGAATACTTGCTGTTACAAAATACTTGTCCTTATACACATAATTGGCACGTGCTAAATAAGACATCAAATTCGTTTTGGTAAAACCGGAAGAAGAAGTATTACTTGCCGATCCTCCTGCCAAATTATACCACAAAGAGTTATATGACAATCCATTACCAATTCCTTTTAACTTTTCATCTTGTGATTGCTGCATAGAGAACACTCCGGTCAAATCTACGCGATGATCCTTCAATTCAAAGTTATAATTTACAAGATTATCCCAAACCCAATCTACATAGCTATTTTTCGCATAATTACTGGTTGCCTTATTTTGCCCTTTATTAGCTTTAGTGTATTTACCTCTGTACTGGCCAATTTCTTCCAAAATTTATATCCGGCGAGAAAGTGGTCTTCAAAGTCAATCCTTTAATTGGAGTTATTGCCAGATAAATTGTTACTCAGCAAATTGTACTTTTTGGTTTTATTCAGTTCATTCTTCATGGTAGTTAACGCATTATACTGACCATTAGAATAAGCCCACATTTCTTCTCCTGTCACCAAATCAGTCGGATGATAAGTCGGACGCAGACGAAAAGCATCCTGTAACAAGTCAGAGTTACCCGTATCACGTACTGAATGGGTTCCATACATATTAATTCCAAATTTCATGTATTTGCTAGGTTCTACATCCACAACAGCACGCAGATTCATAACGGGAATATTCTTGAGGCTCCAACATACCATCTTCAAAAATAATATTCCGGCAGATAAAAGCATAAGTAGCCATCCTCATTACCTCCGGTAGCCGATATAGTATGATTTGTCATAAAGGCCGGACTAGAAACAGCATCC
>ENA-OQDT01001085-OQDT01001085.1-human-gut-metagenome-genome-assembly--contig:-NODE-1085-length-16728-cov-2.564544_pt1 | contig 16728 bp, 20 predicted proteins | sample MGYA00242786_ERZ504617 | MGnify/ENA primary metagenome ERZ504617 (study PRJEB26092, sample SAMD00036337) | human gut metagenome | host: Homo sapiens | study: EMG produced TPA metagenomics assembly of...
GGTATTTCTACAACGATCAATGGCAAAAAAGCGATTATTGAGATTTTAAATACATATTATGACATACTAGATGGAACCTATGAGGTATTAAAGAAATAACAGATGCCAGGAGAAAGGATGATCATATGAGAAATATCGCATTGGTAACCGGAGCATCCTCCGGAATGGGAAAAGAATTTGTCCGTGAGATCTCGAAGAAATACAAGGGGCTTGATGAGATCTGGGTCGTTGCCAGACGAAGAGAGCGGCTAAGAGAACTAAAAAAAGAAATCATTGGAACAAGAGTGAGGATTCTTCCATTAGATCTTATGAAGGAAGAAAGCTTTGAACGTCTTAAAATGGTTCTTGCAAAAGAACAGCCAGTTGTAAGAATTTTAGTGAATGCTTCTGGATATGGGATTTCGGGGTCTTTTGAACATCAGACAGAGGAAGATGCGGCAGGAATGATCCATTTAAACTGTGAAGCATTAACAAGAATTACATATCTTGTATTGCCATATTTAAGAAGAGGATCTTTTATTTATCAGATGGCATCTTCTGCGGGATTTGCTCCGCAGCCGAATTTCACAGTTTATGCAGCAACCAAAGCATATGTGAAAAGTTTCTCTATTGCATTGCGGCAGGAGCTGTCCTATCAAGGGATCAGGGTGATCGCAGTATGTCCAGGGCCAGTAAAAACGGAGTTTTTTGATCGTGCATATGAACAGGAAGAGATGAAATTTTATAAGAAATTCGTAATGGCAGATCCAAAGAAAGTTGTAAAAAAAGCAATCCGTGATGCGAGAAAAAATAAAGCAGTATCTGTTTATGGAATGACGATGAAAGTAACTAGGGTTATCTGCAAGCTTCTTCCTGGAAGATGGATCGCAAAAATCATGGGTAAATAAGGATATAAAATGAGAGAATTAAACATAACGACAAGAGAAGAAGGACAGAGATTAGATAAGATTCTTTCGAAATATTTAAATAAAGCTCCAAAGAGTTTTGTATACAAGATGCTTCGAAAGAAAAATATCAAGTTAAACGGCAAAAAAGCAACGGGAAATGAGAAATTATCTCAGGGAGATCAGGTGTGTATTTATCTTGCAGAAGATACGATCAACAAGTTCCGTGAAGAAGTTAAAGCAGGAAAGCAAAAGATCAAACTTGATGTTTTATATGAAGATGAGAATGTCATTATGGTCAATAAACCATGGGGAATTTTATCACAGAAATCAAAACCAGAGGATATTTCCATCAATGACCAGATCATCCCATATGCAGTGAACCAAGGGTTGATCAGTGAAAAGGAATTGCAGGTAGTAAAACCATCGATTTGTAACCGATTGGACCGCAATACAACAGGAATCATCATTTGTGGGATTTCTATAGAAGGATTACAGACGATGGCAGAAATGCTAAAACATCGTGATATGGAAAAATACTATCTTTGCATCGTAAAAGGAAAACTTGAAAGAACACAAAAGTCAGTGCTTATTTAAAGAAAGATGAAAAAACAAACAAGGTAAAGATATCAAAACAGGAGATCGCAGGAGCAAGCCATATTGAGACAGCTTATGAGCCAGTGATATCAAATGATGAATTTACACTATTGAAAGTCGAACTGATCACAGGAAAGACCCATCAGATCCGAGCGCATCTTGCAAGTATTGGACATCCGTTGATCGGAGATTTTAAATATGGCGATAAAAAGATCAATCAGGAGATGAAACAGAGATTTGGATTAAAAGATCAGCTGCTTCATTGTACAGAGATTGTTTTTCCACGAGATATGAAAACGTGCAAAAATTTATCCGGAAAGAAAATTCAGGCACCACTTCCGAAGCGATTTGATATGATCAAAAACGACTTGTTTGGGAGAGCATAGTCATGGCAGAAGATAAATGGAATGTAAAGGGACTTCGAGGATCGGTCCTTGAAGAGTTGATCAACTATACGAATGAAAAATACAGGCAACAGAAACTTGCTCTTGTACAGAAAATACCGACATCGATCAAGCCAGTCAGATTTGATAAGACAAAACGTCATATTACGCTTGCTTATTTTGATCAGAAGAGTACTGTTGATTATATTGGGGTTGTGCAGGGAATTCCTATTTGTTTTGATGCAAAAGAATGTGCAAAAGACATATTTCCACTTCAGAATATTCATGAACATCAGGTAGAGTTTATGAGACAATATGAAGAACAGGGTGGAATCAGTTTTTTGTTGATCTATTTTACATCAAGGCATGTTTGCTATTATATGTCATTTCAGGAGATGATGAAGTACTGGAATCGTGCAAAAGAAGGTGGAGTGAAACATTTCAAATATGAAGAATTAGATATTGGTTTTTTTGTTCCACTAAAGCAGGGAATGATCCTTCATTATCTGGAATGTCTGCAAAAAGTATTAGAGCAAAAAGATCAATAAGATTCGTGTCGAAAACATTGACGAGAAGCAAAATTTTGCGTATAATATAACATTGACGAAAAAGAAAAGCTGTGGATTTTAAACCGCAGTGCAGAAAAGGATAGATTTTATGATCAGAAGCATGACAGGATTTGGACATGGGGAAGTGTCCAATGACAAGAATCAGAAGGTCACAGTGGAGATGAAATCCGTCAACCACAGATATTGTGACATCTCATTAAAACTTCCCAAGAAATTAGCCATGTTTGAGGCAAATATCCGTAATATCATGAAAGAATACGCAAGCCGTGGAAAGATTGATATTTATGTGTCTTATGAAGATTTGTCAGAGACAGCGGTAAGTCTCCATTATAATCAGGCAATGGCAGAAGAATATATGCAGGTATTTAAAAAGATGCAGGAAGATTTTAACATTGAAACCAAGATCACTGCAGAAGCCCTCGCCAAATATCCAGAGGTTGTAACAATTGAGGAAGTACAGCAAGATGAAGAAGTATGGTGGGAGTTGCTAGAAGCTGCATTAAGACAGGCTGCGGAGAAGTTTGTAGAGACAAGAACGATTGAAGGAGCAAACCTTAAGAGAGATCTTTTAGGCAAACTTGATCAGATGGCAGCAGATGTGACGTTTATTGAGGAACGTTCTCCACAGATCATTGCGGAATACAGAAGCAAATTAGAAGAAAAAGTGAAAGAATTTTTAGAAGACTCAACGATCGAAGAAAACAGGATCGCAGCAGAGGTTACATTGTATGCAGATAAGATCGCTGTTGATGAGGAAATCGTAAGATTGCAAAGTCATATCAGCTCTATGACAGATGTGTTGGAAAGCGATGAAAGCATCGGAAGAAAACTTGATTTCATGGCACAGGAGATGAACAGAGAAGCGAATACGATCTTATCCAAATCAAGTGATGTCGATCTTGCGGATCATGCAATCGAACTGAAGACAAATGTTGAGAAAGTAAGAGAGCAGATTCAGAACATAGAGTAAGATAAGAAGGGAAAGATCATGGAAAAGAGAGGTTCATTACTGGTAATCTCCGGATTTTCTGGAGTTGGAAAAGGAACGGTGCAAGAAACTGGTAGAAAAATATGGATATAGTTTATCAATTTCTGCAACAACAAGACAACCAAGAGAAGGTGAAGTTGATGGCAGAGAGTATTTTTTCAAGACCGTGGATGATTTTAAAAATCTGATCGATTATAATGGATTTATTGAATATGCCAGATATGTGGACAATTATTATGGAACGCCAAGAAAGTTTGTGGAAGATGAACTTGCCGCAGGACATAATGTAATCTTAGAGATTGAGGTGCAGGGTGCATTTAATATTAAGAAGCAATATGAGGATGCATTGTTGATCTTTATTACAGCACCAAGTGCAGCTGCGATCAAAGAACGCTTAGTAGGCAGAGGCACAGAATCTGAGGAAGTGATCAATAAACGTTTAAATCGCGCCAAAGAAGAGTCAGAAGACATGGATAAATATGATTATATCGTGATCAATGATCAGGTAGAAGACTGCGCGGATCGAATTCATGCCATTGTGCAGGCAAAAGAATGCCTGCTTGGAAATAATCTTAAGTTTATAGAAGCAACAAAAAAAGAATTAGAACAGCTATAGGAGGAATTATTATGTTACATCCATCATATACAGAATTAATGAAGGTCATCAATGGTGACAGTGAAGAAGAGAAAGTTATCTCAAGCCGTTATTCTATCGTGCTTGCAAGTGCAAAGAGAGCAAGACAGATCATCGCAGGAGATATGCCATTAGTAGAAGAAAAAGATGGTGCAAAACCATTATCTACAGCTGTTGAAGAACTTTGGGAAGAAAAAGTTAAGATTCTCGGAGATGACGAAGAAGCAGAAGAATAGAAACAGTAAGGAAAACAGGGTGCTTAGGGATTCCTAAACACCCTTATTTGTACAGATAGGGAGTTTTTTATGGACATTATTTTGTTACTTAAAACCGTATTACTTGGAATTGTTGAGGGGATTACGGAATGGTTACCGATCAGTAGTACAGGACATTTGATCTTAGCAGATGAATTTATCAAGCTGAACATGACAGCTGACTTTAAGGAGATGTTTGATGTTGTGATCCAGTTAGGTGCGATCATGGCAGTCGTTGTCTTATATTTCCATAAGTTGAATCCATTTTCACCGAAGAAGAATCACGACGAGAAGATGGATACGATCATTTTATGGACAAAGGTAATTCTTGCAGTATTTCCAGCAGCAATTATTGGTATTTTGTTTGATGACTGGTTGAACGATCATTTTTATAATCCACCAGTTGTAGCAGCAATGCTGATTATCTATGGTGTTTTATTTATCATTATTGAAAACCGCAACAAACGAAGCAGAAGAAGACCAATGAATGATCTTTCCAGATTATCCTATGGAATGGCACTTGGAATCGGTGTATTTCAGATATTGGCATTAATTCCGGGTACATCTAGATCTGGTGCGACGATTCTTGGAGGAATCTTGCTTGGATGTTCTAGAACAGTAGCTGCTGAATTTTCATTTTTCTTAGGGATTCCTGTGATGTTTGGAGCAAGCTTATTAAAGATCGTGAAGTTCGGTCTTGCATTTACATCAACACAGTTGATCGTACTGATCGTAGGAATGGTTGTATCATTTCTTGTATCAATCGGAGCGATCAAATTCTTGCTTGGATATATTAAGAAGAATGACTTTAAGGCATTTGGTGTATACCGAATCATACTCGGTCTGTTAGTGATCGTGTATTTTGCATTCATCAAATAAGGAGTTTGTAAAACATGGATAAGAATTTATTTCTAAAGAATATGGAAGAGATGATCCAGATCGCAAAGACGAATGGTAATCAGATCGACCACAAAGAATTATTAGATTATTTTAGCGATTATGAATTAAATGAAGAAGCGAAAAAACTTCTGATCGCAAGTTTTGTAGAAGCTGGGATTCGCGTTCTGGGTGTTGATGAAGCACAGATCGTTGCAGAAGAAGAGGCGAAAGAAAAAGCTGACATTTCGGAAGAAGAACAGGGTGCGATCCGATTCTATGAAGAAGAATTAGAACAGATGGATCTTCCGGGAGAAGAAGAGCAAAAAGAACTGATCCATGCATGGCTTGTAGAGAAAGGAGATGGAGAAGCAGTCATTGAAAGCTTTCTTCCACAGATTCTTGAAATTGCAAGAACACATACGGGGAAAGGTAGTTTTATTCGGAGATCTTGTGCAGGAAGGTAATATTGGCCATTTTTGGAAGCAATGGCAATTTATCAGGGAAAGACGCAGAAGGATTCCTTGCACATGCGAAGAGTGCAGTAGAAGATTCTATTTTAGATGCGATCGCAATGCAAAGAGGTTCTGACAGTGTTGGAGAAGCGATGGCGATACAAGGCAAATCGTCTGGATGAATGCTTCTACATTTCTTATCAAAAGAGCTTGGAAGAGAACCAAAGATTGAAGAACTGGCAAAATATCTGTCCATGACAGAAGAGGAAGTCAAAGAGGTTATGAAAATATCCCTAGATGCTCTTTCAGTGATGGAAGCTGATATTAAACAGTCATAGAAGAAACAAATATCATATGGAACGCTTTGTGGAAGCAGATGGGAGGGCTGATCTTATGAATATCCGAGAAAAACAAGAACAGACAGAGATGGAATTATTAAGTCCGTATGCGACACAAAGCATCCGTACAAAAGGAAGAAAAAAGCCTGAGGTGGAATGTGAGATAAGAACCTGTTTCCAAAGGGATCGGGATCGGATCGTCCATTGCAAGGCTTTTCGCCGTTTAAAAGATAAGACACAGGTATTTTTATCTCCAGTGGGCGACCATTATCGAACAAGGTTAATGCACACTTTGGAAGTATCGCAGAATGCCAGAACGATCGCAAGAGCATTAGATCTCAATGAGACATTGACAGAAGCGATCGCGCTTGGACATGACCTTGGGCATACACCGTTTGGACATGCGGGAGAACGAGTGTTAAATGAAATGAATCCAGCAGGATTTAAGCATAATGAACAAAGTGTCAGGGTTGCTCAGTGTCTGGAGAAGAATGGACAGGGATTAAATCTTACATGGGAAGTCTTAGATGGAATGAAAAATCATTCAATGCACAGCATGCCGCATACATTAGAAGGAAAAATTGTGCGGCTGGCAGACAAAATTGCATATATCAACCATGATATTGACGATTCCGTACGGGCTAAGGTTCTACGGGAAGAAGATCTTCCAAAAGAATTTACGGAAGTCCTTGGAACAACATATCGGGAACGGATCAATACGATGGTGCTTGATATTGTAAAACATAGTGAGAATCTGAATGATATTGTGATGTCAAAGGAAGTAAGAGATGCAATGATCGGTCTTCGAAAGTTTATGTTTGAGAGAGTTTATGAAGAACCAAATACGAAGAAAGAAGAAGACAAGATCAAGAATATCATTGGTCCGTTATATGAGTATTATCTGATACATGTTGAGCAATTGCCAGAATATAATAAGAAGATGATCGATAAACCAGGAGATGTACCTGTGGCAGTTTGTGACTATATTGCTGGAATGACAGACCATTTTGCAATTGAGAAATATACTGAGATTTTTATCCCCAAATTTTTTATGCAAAAATAAAGGAAAATAAAAAAAGGTGTAGAATAATAATATATAGAGGGATTTTTTAAGGAGGGACAAGCGTTGATTTATGGTGAAGAAATCATAGAAGAGGTGCGAAGCCGGAACGATATTGTTGATCTGATTTCGACGTATGTACCGTTGAAGAAAAAAGGCAGTTCTTATTTCGGTTTGTGCCCGTTTCATAATGAAAAATCACCCTCTTTTTCTGTGAGCCGAGATAAACAGATGTATTACTGCTTTGGCTGCGGAGCCGGAGGTAATGTTTTTACATTTTTAATGGAATATGAGAATTTTTCTTTCCCGGAGGCATTAAAATATCTGGCAGAGAGAGCTGGAATGGAACTTCCGGAAGAGGAATTGAATGAAGAAGCCAAACGAGCGATGGATGAAAAAGCCAGGCTTCGGGAGATGAATAAACTTTCAGCCAATTATTTCTATTATCTGCTTCACAGCAAGCGGGGACAGAAAGGGCTTGCATATTTAAAAGACCGTGGGATCACAGATGCTACGATCAAACATTTTGGTCTTGGATATGCTGATATTTATAATGATGACCTGTATCGATTTTTAAAGAGTAAGGGATACAGTGATGAAGATCTGAAAGATTCAGCTTTGGTGACGATCGATGAAAGACGTGGTGGAAGTGATAAGTTCTGGAACAGAGTGATGTTTCCAATCATGGATGTGAACAACCGCGTGATCGGCTTTGGAGGCAGAGTCATGGGAGATGGTTCGCCCAAATATTTAAATTCAAAAGAAACCAAATTATTTGATAAAAGCCGTAATCTTTACGGACTGAATTTTGCAAGAAGTTCAAGAAAGAAAGAGATTATCTTGTGTGAAGGATATATGGATGTTATTTCCATGCATCAAGCAGGATTTACAAATGCAGTCGCAGCACTTGGAACTGCATTTACAAGTGGTCATGGGACGCTGCTTAAGAGATATACAGAGAATGTCATTTTGTCATTTGACAGTGATGAGGCGGGGCAGCGAGCGATATTGCGAGCGATACCGATCTTGAAAGAAGCAGGACTTACGGTTCGTGTCCTTGATCTGACTCCGTATAAGGATCCTGATGAAATTTATCAAAGGATTAGGAGCACAAGCACTGGAAGAACGAATCAGAAAAGCAATGAGCAGTTTTATGTTTCAGGTAAAAAGTAGCCGCAGGAAGATATGATCAGGACGATCCAGAGTCGAAGACACAGTTTCAACATGAAGCGGCTAAACTGCTGGCAACGATTGAAGAACCGCTAGAACGCAAGAATTATATTGAAGCTGTTTCAAGAGAATATTATATCGGGGCAAAAGATCTGGAAGATCTTGTGAATTATTATGGGACTTCTGGATACAGCAGTGCTCAGAGACAGCAGACAACACCGCGTCAGCAGGAGAGACGTCTGCAAGTGAATGAGGCAAAAGAAGAGAAGAAGAAACAGCCGCAGAAACTGTTATTGACATGGATGGTCAATAAGCCACAGTTATTTGACAAACTAGAAGGAATCATCGGCCCCGATGATTTTTATGAACAGATTTACCATGGAGTGGCATTGTTACTCTTCAAACAATACGAAGAAGAGAAAGCAGTGATTCCAGGGGAAAATATTAAATCAATATACAGATCTTGAAGACCAGAAGAAGATTGCAGAATTATTCAACACAACATTAAAGATCAGTCCATTAGCGGAAGATCGAGACAAGGCGTTGAATGATATCGTGCGAAGGGTCAAGGAAGACAGTATTGAACAACAGATGAACGCAACAAATGATATTTTGAGATGGCAGGATCTGATCAAGGAGAAAGCAAACCTTGCGAAACTGCATATTTCATTATAGGTTGGTTAAAATAGGAAGAGAAGAAAGGGACGAATTATGGAAGGTACAATGGAACAGTTCACCGAGAAACTTGCGGGTCTGGATGGAATTAGGAAAAAAAGAATAAAAACATTTTGGAGTATGCACAGATTGATTCATATTTTAAGGATATGAAAACTAAATTCTGATATGATGGAAGCAATCTATGATTATCTGGAACAAAATGGAATCGATGTGCTGACTCTTGCCGCAGTTGCAGACGATGATGAAGATCTTGATGATCCAATCGAAGATGAAACAGAAATTGCTGTTCCTGATGGTGTCAGCATCGAAGATCCAGTCCGTATGTATTTAAAAGAGATTGGTAAAGTACCTCTTCTTAGTGCAGATGAAGAGATCAAACTTGCACAGAGAATGGAAGAAGGGGATGAAGCAGCGAAGAAGAAACTGGCAGAAGCCAACCTTCGTCTGGTAGTCAGCATCGCAAAACGTTATGTTGGACGTGGAATGCTCTTCCTTGACCTGATCCAGGAAGGAAATTTAGGTCTTATTAAAGCCGTAGAGAAATTCGACTATCGCAAAGGATATAAATTCAGTACTTATGCGACATGGTGGATCCGTCAGGCAATCACAAGAGCGATTGCTGATCAGGCAAGAACCATCCGTATTCCAGTGCATATGGTAGAAACGATCAACAAACTGATCCGTGTATCCAGACAGCTTCTTCAGGAACTTGGAAGAGAACCTTCTCCAGAAGAAATCGCAGAGGAGATGGATATTCCAGTGGAAAGAGTTCGTGAGATCTTAAAGATCTCTCAGGAACCAGTATCATTAGAGACACCAATCGGTGAAGAAGAAGACAGCCATCTTGGAGACTTCATTCAGGATGAGAATGTACCAGTACCAGCGGATGCAGCAGCATTTACGCTGTTAAAAGAACAGTTAGATGAAGTACTTGGAACACTGACAGAGAGAGAACAGAAAGTCTTAAGATTACGTTTTGGATTGGATGACAGCAGAGCAAGAACTCTGGAAGAAGTTGGAAAAGAATTTAACGTTACAAGAGAACGTATCCGTCAGATCGAAGCAAAAGCACTGCGTAAGTTAAGACATCCAAGCCGCAGCAGAAAGTTAAAAGATTATTTAGATTAAGGTATGATTATGGAATTATCAAACAGATTAGAAACAATCGCATCTTTTGTCACAGAAGGTTATGTAGTGGCAGATATCGGGACAGATCACGGATACATACCAATCTATTTAACAAGTAATGGAAACTGCCCGAGAGCTTATGCGATGGATGTAAATAAAGAACCATTAAGCCGTGCCAAAACACATATTGAAGAAGAGAATGCAGGAGAGGTTGTATCCTGCATTCTTTCCGATGGATTACATGAACTGCCGCAAGATGATGTAGATTCTATTGTAATTGCAGGAATGGGTGGAGATCTGGTTGTCAGAATCTTAGAGCAGGACTTTGATAAATTAGCGAATGTAAAAGAACTGATCTTATCCCACAGTCTCATTTAGAACGAGTGAGACATTTCTTAAATGATCATGGATTCCGGATTTTAGAAGAAGAATTTTTAAAAGAAGATGGAAAATACTACGTTGTGATCCGTGCAGTTCATGGAAAGCAACAGTATGACAAAGAGTGTTTTTATCGTTTTGGAGAAGAACTGATCCTCGCAAAACATCCAGTACTTCTTGAGTACTTAGATCAGGAATATGTCAAATATTCAAAATCAAAGAAAGATCTTACAGACGATTCAAAAGAACATATCAGAAGACGAAAAGAAGAAGTGGAAGATTTACTTGGAGATATCATGGAGGCACTTTGTTATTATGAATTGTAGAGAACTGATCACATTTTTTAGAAACAGAAGTTCCGTTAGAGACAGCAGAAGGCTGGGATAATCCGGGATTTCTTGTTGGAGATAAAGATAAAGAGATAAAGAAAGTTTTAGTTGTATTAGATATCACAAATGAAGCTGTAGATTATGCGATTGATCAAAAGGCAGATTTTATCCTTGCACATCATCCGATCATTTTTTCAAAGATCAACAAATGCACGAGTGATGATTTCCTTCAGAAGAAATTATTAAAACTGATCCGCCACGATATATGTGCATATGGAATGCATACATGTTACGATGTCTGCAGAATGGGAGATCAAGTAGCAGATCGCTTGAATCTGAAGGAAATACAGGGACCAGTTGAGCTATCTAAAAGCCACAATGAGAAAGCGTTTGGAAAAGGGAATAGGGATTGTTGCCAAGATTGAAGATGGGATCAGTGTTGGAGAATACGCAAAGAAAGTAAAAGAAGCATTTTCTTTGGAAAATGTCATGGTATTTGGCAATCTAGATACAAAGATCTCTAAACTTGCAGTTGTTCCAGGATCAGGGAGAAGTATGATCAGTGAAGCGAAAAGTACAGGAGCAGATGTATTTTTAACTGGAGATATCGGGCATCATGAAGGCCTTGATGCAGTCGATATGGGAATGTGTGTGATCGATGCAGGACATTATGGATTAGAACAGGTATTTATTGATGATATGAAAGATCTGATCAGGACTCATTTCAGTGATATGAATGTGATCACATATAAGGCAGGAAGCCCTTATAAAGTTGTTTAAATAGTAGTTATATAAAAAGGAAGTGATGGCGTATGATCAAAGCCACAGTGAATCAAAGCATTTATGAAGTAAAAGAAGGAACAACACTTTCTGATCTTGCGAAGCAGGTACAGCTGCCTCAGGAGCCGATCATTTTGCTTGCCTATATGGATGGAAAGTTAAGAGAAATTAATTTACTCCTATGACAAAAGACTGCCATGTGCGTTTGTAACATAAAAGAACAGGCAGGGTATATGGCATATAAACGAACTGCCACGCTTATGTTTCTGAAAGCATGCGAAGATCTGCTTGGAATCTGGTGCAACGACAAAGATCGCATTAGATTATTCAATCGGAAATAGTACTTTTTTGTGAATTTCCTAGAAGATCGTGTGATAGATGATGCTTTTGCTCAATCCATTCAAAAACGATATGGAAGAGCTAGCCAAAGCGAATCTTCCGATCACAAAAAGATCGTTAGACACAGATCAGGCCGCAAAATATTTTGACAGAATAGGCCTTAAGGGAAAGAAAGAATTATTTCAGTTCCGCAGGGAATCAAAGACGAATATTTACTCGTTAGACGGATATGATAATTATTTTTATGGATATATGGCACCATCGACAGGATATATTCCAGCAATTTTTGGTGTCTGCTTATCAGCATGGGGTAGTACTTCAGATTCCCAAAAGGAAACAGACAGAGGAAATCGTACCATTTACACCACAGCCAAAACTTTTCCATGTGATGCAGCGTTCCAGAGAATGGACGAAAACGATGGGTGTTGACACGGTAGGTGCCTTAAATGATGAGATCACACATGGAAATATCAATCATCTGATCTTGTTACAAGAAGGATTGCAGGAAAAACTGCTAGCGGATATCGCGGATGAGATTGTAAGCAAGAATAAGAGAATCATCCTGATCGCAGGACCGTCATCTTCAGGGAAAACAACATTTTCCCACAGATTGTCTATTCAGCTTGAAATCGCTGGATTAACACCACACCCAGTTTCTATGGATGATTATTTCTTAGACAGGGAATTGTCTCCAAGAGATGAAAATGGAAATTATAATTTTGAGACGATCGCATCGTTGGATGTGGATCTTTTGACAAAACATATCAATCAATTGCTAGATGGAGAAGAGATTGATGTGCCAAGTTATAACTTTATTTCAGGAAAAGGGAATATCGCGGACACAAATTAAAGATTGGAGAAAAAGATGTTCTGGTCATGGAAGGAATTCATGGATTAAATGGTACTACTTACGAATGAAATACCAGAAGATGCAAAATATAGAATCTATGTCAGTGCATTGAATCAGATCAACTTGGATGAACATAATAGAATCCCAAGTTCTGACGGAAGATTACTGCGAAGGATCGTGCGAGATGCCATGACAAGAGGAAATGATGCGAGAGAGACGATCTCCAGATGGGACTCTGTTAGAAAGGGAGAAGAAGACAATATTTTCCCATATCAGGAAGAAGCAGATGTAATGTTTAATTCAGCACAGATCTACGAGATCGCAGTCTTAAAACAATATGCGGAGCCTTTGTTATTTGCGGTTCCAAAAGATTGTCCAGAGTATCAGGAAGCAAAAGATTATTAAAATTTTTAGAATATTTTTTAAATATTCCAAGCGAAGCAATTCCAAAAACATCTCTTTTAAGAGAATTTATCGGTGGTAGTTGCTTTGAAGTGTAAGATATGATATAATAATTGGCGCTTAGTCGGACAAATGGTCGCGCCGTTTCAGACGAAAGGGAAACGGTGAGGAAAGTCCGGGCTTCACAGGGCAGGATGCCGGATAACGTCCGGTAGGGGCAACCCTCAAGCTAGTGCAACAGAAATATACCGCCACATTCGTGGTAAGGGTGAAATGGCAAGGTAAGAGCTTACCGCCTGGCTGGTAACAGGCAGGGCATATGTAAACCTCATCCGAAGCAAGACCGAGATGAAAACGATAGATCGGCCCGATCTGTTTTCAGGTGGGTCGCTGGAGCTTGCTGGTAACAGTAAGTCGAGATAGATGACCATTCAACGACATAACCCGGCTTATCGTCTGGCTAAGCATTATGAATAAGAATGATAGAGAAGTTGTAAGAGAAATCATAAGTAGATCTACAACTTCTTTTTTTGATATGTAAAAAGAAGTTATAACAAATGTATTTCTTTCAGAAACCAGAAAAATCTTGAAAGAAATTGCAGATATATATATAAAAATGACGATAAAATGGACAAATCAAACTATTCGTGAAAGAACTTTCAAAATATCAAAAAAACTTGAAATTAATTTTAAAACAGATATACTAAAGATAACGAAAGCAGGAAAGGGAGGAATTAAAAATGAATCCGAAAGTTGAGAATTTAAAAGGAAAACTGATCGTATCCTGCCAGGCATTGCCAGATGAACCATTACATTCTTCTTTCATCATGGGAAGAATGGCACTTGCTGCAAAACAGGGTGGAGCATCGGGAATCCGCGCAAATACACCAGAGGATATCAAAGAGATCAAAACACAGGTAGATCTTCCGGTGATCGGAATCATCAAGAGAAATTACGATGACTGTGAGATTTATATTACACCAACGATCAAAGAGATTGACGAATTAATGGAAGCGAAACCAGAGATCATAGCATTAGATGCAACAATTTCAAGCCGACCAAAGGGACAGAAATTAGATGAGTTCTTCCATGAGATCAAAGAAAAATATCCAGATCAACTACTAATGGCAGATTGTTCTACAATCGAAGAAGCACTCCATGCAGATGAATTAGGGTTTGATTTTATCGGAACGACAATGGTTGGTTATACAAAACAAAGCAAGGATCTTAAAATCGATGAAAATGATTTTGAAATCTTAAGAACAATCCTTTCAAAAGTAAAACATCCAGTGATCGCAGAGGGAAATATCAATACACCAGCAAAGTTAAAGAGAGTTTTAGAACTAGGAGCGTTTTGTGCAGTTGTAGGTTCAGCGATCACAAGACCACAGCTCATCACAAAATCATTTGCAAATGCTATCAAATAAAAGCATTTTTAAAAGGATCATGTATGGATTATTATGTAAAATCGGTCATACCGATCATTGAATCAAATTATGAAAATTTTACAGCTCTGGAAAAAAATATTGCGGATTTCTTTATGAAAAATGAAGAAAAAATGGACTTTTCAGCAAAAAGAGATCGCAAAACACTTGTTTGTTTCAAGAAGCTTCGTTATCAAGATTTGCAAAAAAAATGTGGATTTCGAGGCTATCGAGAATTTATTTATCAATATGAGGAATCATTTGAAGAGAAAAATAAAGAACTCACGGGACATACAAGAACCGTGTTAAATATGTACCAGGAGTTGTTAAATAAGACATACAGCCTGATGGACGAAGCACAGATCATAAGGATCTGTGAGAAATTAGGACAGGCAAAGAGAGTGTTCGTATGTGGGAAAGGAAGTTCCGGCCTTGCAGCGAGAGAGATGCGTCTAAGATTTATGAGAATTGGAGTAGATATCAATTCGATTCAAGATCCAGATCTGATGAGAATGCAGGCAGTATTCCAAAAGGAAGGTTGTCTTGTAATCGGGATCAGTATCAGTGGAGAGAGTGAAGATGTTTGTTATCTATTAGAAGAATCAAAAAACGAGGAGCGGACACCATCTTGATCACAGGAAAAAATAAGGATGACTATGAGGATATCTGTGACGAATTAGTTTTGATCGCATCAAGAAAATATTTAGATCATGGAAATGTTATCTCTCCACAGTTTCCAATCCTTATTATGTTAGATCTTATATATTCTTACTATTTAGAACACGATAAAAATGAAAAAAGAAACCATGCACGATGACACTGTAGCGCGCATTAAAAGGAGAAAGATCTGAGAATCATCAAAACAAAATCATACGAAGAAATGAGTAAAAAAGCAGCAAACATCATTGCATCTGTAGTCACATTAAAGCCAGACTGCATGTTAGGACTTGCAACAGGATCATCACCAATCGGAACATATGATGAATTAGTAAAGAAATACGAAGCAGGAGATCTTGATTTCTCAGAAGTTACAACAGTAAACTTAGACGAGTACAAAGGATTACCAAAAGAAAATGAACAGAGCTATTACTATTTCATGCATGAATACTTATTCGATAAAGTAAATATCAATCCAGAAAAAACATATCTTCCAGATGGACAAACTTAAACAGTGAAGAGGAAGCAGCACGTTATGAAGCATTGGTACAGTCTTTAGGAACGGTTGATCTTCAGTTATTAGGATTAGGAAGAAACGGACATATTGGATTTAACGAGCCAGGGGATCATTTTGAAGATGGAACACACTGCGTAGACTTAAAAGAAAGCACGATCGAAGCAAACAAACGATTCTTCGAATCAGCAGATGATGTACCAAAACAGGCATACAGCATGGGAATCGGAACGATCATGCGTTCTAAGAAGATCTTATTAGTTGTCAGCGGAGAAGAAAAAGCACAGGCATTAAAAGACAGTATTTATGGACCAGTAACACCAGAAGTACCAGGATCTATCTTAAGATTCCATCCAGATGTAACAATTATTGCAGATGAAGCAGCTATGTCATTGATCAAATAGTTGAATATGTAGAATAAAAATGAAGATTCAATCTATTAAAACAGTGTATTTTAGTGCGACAGGAAATACAAAGAACGTCGTAAAGTCAATAGGAGAAACAATTGCAAGGAATATGAATCTTTCATATAAAGAGATTGACTTTACACTTCCACAAGCTCATAAAGATAGCTATGAATTTACAAAAGAAGAACTAGTGATCTTTGGAACTCCTGTGTATGCGGGAAGAGTTCCAAACAAAGTACTTCCGATGATACAAGGATTATTTCAAGGAAATGATGCATTTGCAGTACCAGTTGTTACATTTGGGAACAGAAACTATGACAATGCATTGATTGAATTAAGAAATGAACTAGAAAACAATCATTTTCATACGATTGCAGCAGGAGCGTTCGTAGCACAGCATGCTTTTACAGATCAATTAGCAACGATGCGCCCAGGTAAGTCAGATCAGGAAGAAATCAGAGGGTTTGCCAAGCGTATCGTAACGATTGTAGAAATGATAAAAACATTGGGAGAAATTCCGAAACCAGTTCATGTAAAAGGAATTGAGCCAATCCCGCCATATTATACCCCACTTGGAATTGATGGCAAACCAGCGAAATTCTTAAAGGCAAAACCAAAGACAAAAAGTAATTGT
>ENA-OQDT01001086-OQDT01001086.1-human-gut-metagenome-genome-assembly--contig:-NODE-1086-length-16706-cov-3.320104_pt1 | contig 16706 bp, 19 predicted proteins | sample MGYA00242786_ERZ504617 | MGnify/ENA primary metagenome ERZ504617 (study PRJEB26092, sample SAMD00036337) | human gut metagenome | host: Homo sapiens | study: EMG produced TPA metagenomics assembly of...
ATAAGGATAATTATGAAATATACGATCCGGAACGGAAACTGGGGATACAAAATTGGCATACTTTTACAGAAGATTTTGAGCAGAATCCTTATTGGATACAGAACCGTATACAAAGTAAGGAGACACGTATGCGTAGCATCATCTCTCTCTCAGCGAATTTGAGGATAAATAGTTGGCTGACTGTCCAGGCTCGTGGTAGTGTTGATTATATATCCGATAAGATGCGCCAGAAATTTTATGCTTGCTACTGCTCCCGCTTTATGTGGGGCAAACGGGCGTTATATTGAAATGGATTATCAGGAAACGTTGATTTACGGTGATGTCATGGCTATGGGGAAGAGGAAATGGGAGGATTTTACGTTGGATGTGGCCATTGGTGGGAGTATCAATGATAAAATGTCAATTCCACCCGTTACGATTCCAAGAATGCTTCTTTGAAGTATGCCAATGTGTTTAATTTGGCTTAATATCGTAATGACGGTTCCGCCAGCATTGACCAGAAGATAGATTCCCGACGCCAGTTACAGTCCGTATTTGGTACGGCACAAGTTGGCTATCAGGATAAGGTATTCCTTGATTTAACAGCCCGTAATGACTGGGCATCGACTTTGGCATATACAAGCCATGAGAAATCCGGATTCTTTTATCCTTCTGCCGGTCTTTCTTTTCTTATAGACAAATGGATACAACTTCCCGAATGGATTTCTTTTGCCAAACTACGGGGAACATACAGTAAGGTAGGTAATGATATTCCTCAGTTTATCACAAACTCCGTTTCACATATTACTGCCGGGGGAGAGCTCCAGGCGAATGACGCCGCTCCTTTTAAGGAAATGGAACCGGAAATGACCCATTCGGTAGAGGTGGGTACGGAATGGAGGTTCTTCCAAAGTCGCTTAGGCTTCAATCTGACTTATTACCGCACCAATACTCATAATCAGTTTTTCAAACTTCCCGCCCTTGCCGGAGATATGTATGCATACAGGTATGTAAATGCCGGAGATATACAAAACCGTGGTTGGGAACTGACCGTAGATGCCACTCCGGTACTTACTCCGGATTTTACATGGAAAACATCTTTGAATTTCTCGTCCAATAGAAATAAGATCAAAGAACTGCATGAAGAACTGAAAGAGTTAGTTTATGGACCGAGCAGTTTCTCATCCAGTTATGCGATGAAGTTGGTGAAAGGTGGTTCTATCGGAGATATTTATGGTAAGGCTTTCGTGCGTGATGCCGAAGGGAATATTGTCTATCAGACCGAGGGCGACCATAAAGGCCTTCCGGCTGTTGAAGGTGAAGGGAATACAATAAAGGTGGGCAATGCCAATCCACGTTTTATAATGGGGTGGAACCATACATTCTCTTACAAAGGCTTCAGTCTCTACTTCTTGTTGGATTGGCGTTATGGCGGTTATTTAAAGTATTCTTCGAAATAAATACAGATTCAGCCAAATCATCCATTGTAACATATTCGTTAGTGGACAATAAGGAATAAAGAATGGATTTGATTCTGTCTTCAGAAGAAATCAAGAAGAGAAGTGTTATCCTCTTTTGTATCCATTTCCTTTATGAAGTTGTTGTACTTGTCTTCATCCAAAATAGAAATATAATAACCGTGATTTCTCTTTAGTTTAATAATTGCCCCGTTCTTTTCAAGGTCATTGTTTATCTCCTGGATGTCATTTCTTATAGTTCTGTCCGTTATACCAAGCAAGGATTCTAAATCATTAACAGATGTATATTCGTTTATTCTGATTCTGTTAAACATAACGTCTAAACGACTGTACTGAAACATTTCTGCCTCCTCTTAATGAAAGTATTGTTCATTGCAACCCACCCTGTATCCCACGGAAGTTTTGTGGCAAACACGTTGATTCTCCTTGTTTTGCTCCGCCGCCCATAGTAAGACAAAAAACAAAACTCGCCTACGGCTCAGACAGTTGTTTTTTGCCTTACGCTATGCTCACAAAACTTCGGGAACCTGCCTATTGTGTGCACACTAAAACTTCCGTGAAATACAGGTAATATTGCAATAATCTAAAGTTGTGTTTCTACTATTATTTTGTTAATAGTATAGTTTGGTTTTCTAGTAATAGTATATGATATCTGGCTTTAAAGAGCAAATGTATCTTTTTCCGTTTCGAATCGGAAATGTGGGATAGTGAAGGAAAATGGGTTTCCATTTTGAATCGGAAATGTGGGACAGTGGTGTGAAATGGGTTTCCGTTTTGAAACGGAAGTTGGGGTAGTGAAGGTGATGTTTTTCCGTTTTAAGTTGGAAATCGAATGAATTGAAAGGAAAGAAAATTAAGGTTATATTAAATGCAAGACAGCAAGATAAAACATTTATTTGGAGGAAATAATGATTAAAGAAAATTATATTTTTTTTGACATTGATGCTAAGAACAAAGAAGAAGCTTTAGACTTTGTCAGCAGCAAGGCTTTTGAATATGGCATTACTGATGACAAGGAAGGTTTACTTGGAGATTTCTTAAAGAGAGAAGAAGAGTATTCTACAGGCTTACAGGATGAATTTGCAATACCTCACGCAAAGTCAACTCACGCTAAGGAAGTTGCTATTTTCTTTGTTAAGTGTAAGAACGAACTTGATTGGGAAACATTAGATGATTCAAAGGTTAAGTATTTGTTTGCACTTATTGTACCAATGGAGAATGCAGGGAACGAACACTTATTAATGATTTCAAAATTGGCAACTAGTCTTTTGGAAGATGAATTTAAGGATAAAGTTAAATCATCAACTGATAAGGCAGAGCTAAAGGAATATATATTAAAAATTATGAAGGAGGACAATTAATATGAAAATTGTAGGAATTTCAGCATGTCCAGCAGGACTTGCACATACACCAATGGCAGCTAAGGCTTTAGAAAAAGCTGGTGAAGCATTAGGTTATGATGTAAAGATGGAACAGCAGGGTAGTATGGGACAGATTAACGAAATTACAAAAGAAGAAGCTCAGGCAGCTGATTTCGTAATTATCGCTTCTGACCAGAAGATTGTTGGCATGGACCGTTTCGAAGGCAAGAAGGTTATCCGTGTAGATATTAATATCTGCATTAAGGCACCTGAAGCTGTATTAAAGAAATGTGTTGCAGCAGTTAGCAAATAATAGCCAAAAAGTATTTTTAGATAGATAAAGTACAAAAGATAATCAAAAAATACTAAAGACAAATTTTTTACAAAACTAAATACAAAAGATAAAACTAAATACTAAATACAAAAGATAAAAATTACTGAAATACACAAAAGATAAATTAAACAATTAATGTTTAATTACAAAAGAAAAATACATATTCATATATGTAAAAAATACAAAAGATAACTAAATAAAAAAGGAGATTAAAGAGACATGAAACAATTTTTTTAAAGACGCAAAAGGTCATTTGATGACTGGTATCGGCTAACATGCTTCCTCTTATTATCGGAGCATCATTAGTAGTTGCCATACCAAAACTTATAGCATTATGCTTTGGTATTACTTCATTAGATCCATATGCAGATGGAACAGGCGTATGGCACATTATGAAGTTAATTGAAAACGTAGGTTGGACAGGTATTGGAATGGTTAATACTGTATTAGCAGGATTTATCGCTTACAGTATTGCAGATAAGCCGGCTATCGGTGCTGGTTTCATCGGTGGTGCAGTTGCATCAAGTACTTACGCAGGTTTCTTAGGTGCCGTAATCGCAGCTTTCATCGCTGGTTACTCAGTAAAATGGGCTAAGAAGCATATTCACCTTCCAGAATCAATGGGTTCAGTAATGCCACTTGTTGTTTGTCCTTTAATAGCAACAGGTTTTGTTGCAATAATAATGGGTGTTATTCTTGCTACACCACTTGCAGCAATTAACACATGGTTAGTAAATTGGATTAGTTCAATGTGCCAGAACCAGAGCTCACAGTTAGTAATGGCTATTATCCTTGGTGCAATGATCGCCAGTGATATGGGTGGCCCTATCAACAAGTCAGCTTGGATGGCAGGAAACGCATTAATGGCAGAAGGAATTTATCAGCCAAACGTATTCATCAACGCAGCAATTTGTATGCCACCTTTAGCATACGCTATTGCAACAGTAATCAGAAAGAAGAGATTCTCAGCTGAATTTAGAGAAACAGGTAAGAGTAACTGGGCTATGGGAATTGTAGGAATCACAGAAGGTGCTATTCCATTTACACTTGTTAAGCCACAGATTTTAATTCCTGTAAATATGTTCGGTGCAGCAATTGGTACAGCAGCTATCGCTATCTTAGGTGGTAAGGGTGATATCCCTCCAGTAGGTGGTATGTACGGATTCGTATCAATAACACACGGATGGGCTTACCTTGTAGGTATCTTAGTTGGTGCATTCGTTATAGCTATTCTTGCTACACTTTTCGTAGATTTCAATGATAAGAGCGAAGCAGGTTCAGAAGATGTAGATATAGACGAAATTGACATCTCATTTGAAGACATCAAGTAATTAAAAAACTAAAATTAATTTTAAATAATAACTTTCAAAACTATTAGGGCAGGGGCCGGGTTGCCCCTGCCTTTTTTTAAAAACATTAGGAGGATTGTAATGAAAAGAAAAGTACATGTAGTACCTCATTCACATTGGGACAGAGAATGGTATTTTACAACATCAAGATCTAAAGTTTATCTTATGAAAGATTTAAAGGACGTATTAGATACTTTAGAAAGCAACCCTGATTTTAAATATTTTCAGAAACTTCATCTTGAGATTTCACTGGAAAGTGAGATCAGATATGAAAAATAAAAAACTGTGAAGATACCGTTTTACTTTCCGGACGGGCACCCTCTTATGTGGCACCGCCATACTATGACTGCCCGGAACCGGTTGTTTATGAGGACGGAAAAGGAATCCGGTTTACACTGGCTGTAAAGGTTGTTGTACCGCAGGGCAGTGTGAAATGCTGTGATGGTAAGCTCCTGATCGAGGGAGAACAGGACATATTTGTTTATTTTACAGGAAATACAGATTTTGGACGGAATGCAGATACACCACAGCTGGAAAAAGAGTGTATGGAAGTATTGGAAGATCCGGATTATGAACAGCTGAAGAAAAGACATCTGGGAGAATACCATAAATATTTTAACCGTATGGAATTATCACTGAACGACACCAGGGAAAACCGTTTGGCAGAGATGATGTTCCATTATGCCAGATACCTGATGATCTGTTCCTCCAGACCGGGAAGCCAGTGTGCAAACCTCCAGGGAATCTGGAACAACAGGATGCGTGCCCCCTGGAGCAGTAATTATACCGTTAATATCAACACGGAGATGAATTACTGGATGGCTGAGAGATGCAACCTGAGCGAATGTCAGGAACCACTCTTTGACCTGATCTGCCGGACAGCAGAGGATGGACGGGAGACAGCCAGGGAGGTCTATGGACTTTCCGGATGGGTGAGCCACCACAACCTGGATATCTGGGGACATTCCGGACCTGTTGGATATTTCGGGCAGGATGAGGACCCCTGTTCCTATTCTATGTGGCCTATGAGTTCGGGATGGCTCTGCCGGCATCTCTGGGAACATTACTGCTATACAGAAGACCTGGATTTCCTGAAAGACAGAGCATATCCGGTGATCGAGGGAGCCGTAAAGTTCTATCTTGGGTTCCTGTTCCCATATGGGGAATACTATGTTACCGGGCCTTCCACTTCCCCGGAAAATCGTTTCTGTGGAGAAGATGGAAAATCCCACAGTGTGGGAATGGCATCCACCATGGATATCAGCATCCTGAAAGAACTGTTTGGGTACTACTTGAAAATATGTAACACCCTGGGCATAGAGGGAGAGACGGCGGATGTAAAACGGGTACTTTCAAAACTGCCGCCATTTAAGACGGGAAGCTTTGGACAAATCCGGGAATGGTTCCTGGATTATCCGGAAACAGAGATCCATCACCGCCATGTTTCCCATCTGTATGGTCTTTATCCCGGAAACCTGATCACAGAAAAAACCCCGGAGCTTCTGGAAGCCTGCCGGGTGGCTCTGGAAAGGCGCGGGGACGAAGGAACCGGATGGTGTATGGCATGGAAGGCCTGCCTCTGGGCCAGACTCCGGGACGGGGAACATGCACTGGGGCTTTTGAAAAACCAGCTCCGTTATACCAGGGAGGAAAATATTTCCTGTGTGGGAGGCGGCATTTATCCCAATATGCTGTGTGCACACCCACCGTTCCAGATCGATGGGAACTTTGGCTTTGCAGCTGCGGTTGCAGAGATGCTTATCCAGAGCAGGAAAGGGCATATCCTGTTACTTCCGGCACTTCCGGATGAATGGAAAGACGGAAATGTCCGGGGAATGAAGGTACAGGGTGACATCACAGTTGATTTCGAATGGAGAGATGGCAGGATACACAGGGTTCGCCTCTGTTCTTCCCGTGAGCAGAAAGTAACGCTGGAATGTAATGGAATTTCAAAAACAATATTTTTAAGACCTGATGGGACAGAGGATATGATTTTTGGTTGATCCGTCCTGAAGGCCTGGAAATCATAGACAGCCGTATCATGTAAAAAGCACATGGTACGGCTGTTTTTAAACCCCAATAGGACCTGATGTTCATAAAAATTCTGAACGATTTCGGGGGTGTTTTTATCTGAGATAATTTTTTTAAAATATTTGCAACCTTTTTAGGGATTCGCACGTCTAATAAGTAGAAGCACATAAATGAAGCTTCTATAGTATACTACGGATGACTAGTCTGAGATAGGAGAGCCGGAACTACAATGAATGAGGTTTTGATACGAAAAGCGAAGAAAGGCGACAAAGATGCTTTCTGCCGACTTATGGATGAGAATGTACAGAGTATGTATAAGATTGCGGCAGCATATCTGAAAAATGATGAAGATGTTGCGGATGCAATACAGGATACGATTCTTTCCTGTTATGAAAATCTGAAAAGTCTGAAACAGAACAGATATTTTAAAACTTGGATGATTCGAATCTTGATCAACAAGTGTAAGGACATGATACAGAAGAAAAAGCTGGTTACTTATACGGATCAGATGCCGGAAACACCTTTTCACGAAGAAGAATATGCGGCGATGGAATGGGCACAAGTATTAGAAACATTGGATAGCAAATATCGTTTGGTTGTTCTTTTGTACTATATGGAAGGATTTAGTGTCCGGGAGATCAGTGACGCTCTGGATATGAAGGAAAGCACTGTGAAATCTCGTCTTCATCGTGGTAGAAAACAGATTGCAGAGATGTATGGATATAAGGTTAAGGAGGGACGTGTTTAATGATGACTTTAAATAATAATGAGAAAGACTTCCAGGAAAAACTTCAAAAGGATACAGAAATGCCGGCAATCGTGCATGAACGTATCAATCAGGCATATCGATTGATTGAAAATAATGCTGTGTTACAGAAAAAAGCACCAAAGGATCCATATCACTGGATGAAAATTGGAGGCAGGGTAGCAGGAGGTATGGCAGCGGTACTGGCAGTCGGATTTATATTCTGTGCAACCAATCCAGTAATGGCAAAGAATATTCCGGTTGTAGGAGGGCTTTTTGAAATCTTGCAGGATAATGTAAGTTTCTTTGGTGATTTTTCGGATTATGCAACAACCTTGGAATCCGTTGATGGAACAACGGCAGATGGCAGTGAAGCAGATGGGGACAAGACAGGTAATGCCACTAGTGAGAATGCTTACATTAAAACAGCAGATGGGCTGACAATTACATGTTCTGAGGTATATGCCAACAGCCAGGCAGTCTATATAACTATGCAGTTTAAGAGTGATAAGCCATTTCCAGAAACGTCAACCAGGGTGGAAAGTGGAACACCGGTCATTGATCTGTATATGACTGGAGGTGTGGACTTTGATTCAGAAGCTAGTCGGGTGATCGACGGTCATGTGGAAGGACAGTTTCTGGATGACAACACCTATGCATGCATTTTCCGTTATGATCTTGCTCAGGCGGCAAAAGACTATACGGAATATAATGAGAAATACAATGAAATGACACAGCAGGTAATGGATGAGATGGGAATAACTCAGGCGGACTTAGATGATCAGACGGATGAAGGTTATGCACTGCTGGAAGAGTTTATCAATAAAGTATCTGAGCGTGGTGGAGCATATCAGAAATATATTAAAGATATTGAGATTCCGGATACTTTTAATCTGCATCTGGATATCTCGGAGGTAAGAGGGCTGGAAGCAGACTATGAGTGGTCAGAAGCGGATGATGAAAACTATGGAAGGGATGCCGGCTACTACAAATATGAAGGTGACTGGAGTTTCGATATCCCGGTTACAGTAGATGATTCCCGGACAGAAGTATTGGAACTGAATGATACAAACGATGCTGGTATCGGACTCAAATCCGTAATTCGTTCTCCGTATGAACTGACGGTAAATGAACTTTATAAGGAAGGATCCAACAGTGACTGCTTCATGGTAGCTCTTGATGCCAACGGAAACACACTTCCATATAATGAGTCTACTGGAAACTGTAATAACTTCGCAATTCAGGACAGGGATATTTCGACAGTAGATATTTATTTCCTGGATTATATCCAGTATATGGATGAACTGAAGGGGCAGCAGAATTTTGATAATCCTACGAAAGAAGACGGACAGAAATGGAAAAAACTTCTGGAGGAGAATGCGAAATATCATAAGACATTACATTTTGATAATGACAGTGAGACAGTGCAAAAAACTAAGTGATTCAAAGAAAGATAAGTAGGATATGAGACAAAAAGAAGTGATAGGGCAGTCAATGAGAACCACAAAATCGGCAAGACCAGGTTCAGTTGTTTATGTGCCGATGGATAAATCGGAATTCAGATCTATTATATTTTCAGAAAAGAAGAAAAATAAAATTAAGAAAATTGTAATATTGATTATATTGATGATTTTTGTTATAGGCTGTTGTATTTATGCAGGTATATCTTATTATTACTCATATCACTTCTTTTATGGGACGACCATCAATGGGATTGACAGTTCAAATAAGACAGCATATGAGGTTGAGCAGGAGATTGCTGGGAAAAAGGATAACTATACTATTCAGGTAAGGGCAAGAATGCAGGACCCGCAGGCCATTACAGGAAAAGACATTGATTATAAATACGTATCCAGCGGTGCGGTTCTCCAGCTGCTGAAAACTCAGAAATCATGGGAATGGATTGGCAGTCTTTTTGAAACAAAAAACTATATGGTTCAAGAAGAGACTTTTTTCAGCCGGGAGAAACTGGAAGAACAGGTAAATTCATTAAATTGTGCGAAAAAAGAGAATCAGATAGCACCGGAAAATGCGTATGTAAGTTTTGTTAACTCAGAATTCACTATTGTGCCAGAAACGGAAGGCAACGAATTAAATACCAAAGAAGCTTATCAGATGATATGCAGGGCAATCGATAACGATGCGGCAGAGGTAAATCTGGAAAGTGATCCAAAGGCTTATAAGAAAGCAGATGTGACGAAAGAAAGTTCAGAACTTCAGAATATGGTAAATACATATAAGAACCTGACAAAAGCAAATATCACATATACATTTGGAGACGAAACGGTAACACTCGATGGGAATACCATTAAAAACTGGCTGCAGTTTGACGAGAAAGGGCAGCTGCTCCAGAATGATGAAGCCTTCCGGCAGCATGTAGTGGATTATGTGGCACAGCTTGCAGCAGATCATGATACAGTTGGCACTGAAAGACAATTTCAGACCACAAGCGGAAGGACAGTGTATGTATATGGCTCAGCCTATGGATGGAAGATTGATCAGGACAAGGAAGTAGCACAGCTCATGCAGGAAATTCAGTCAGGAACCCAGACAACCAGGGAACCGGTATATTCTATGAGGGCAAATGCACACGGGATCAATGATCTCGGAAATACATATATAGAGGTAGATCTTACAGAGCAGTATATGTGGTATTATCAGAATGGAAATATTATTTTCCAATCAGAAATCGTATCCGGACTGCCAAGCGATCCGGACAGAAAAACACCCCCTGGAATATTCACACTGAATTCAAAGAGCAGTCCGTCCGTGCTGCGAGGTGAAATGACAGCAAATGGAACCTATTCTTATGAACAGCCGGTAACGTACTGGATGCCATTCAATGGAGGAATTGGCTTTCATGATGCAGACTGGCAGCCGTACTTTGGTGGTGACAGATATCTTACAGGTGGTTCTCATGGATGTATCAATCTTCCACCAGAAAATGCCGGACAGCTTTATAGTCTTATTCAGTATGATGTCCCGATAATCTGTTTTTACTAATTCTATAGTCAAGATGTACAGGACAGGAGCTAAGTTGTAATGCAGCTGGCTCCTGTCCTTCATTGTCAACAATATCAGATTGGCACATGATCACCATTTCGGTAATCCAGAACAAAGCAGACTTGATGTGGAAGTGGAAGAGCGATTGGTAAAAGCTAGCAATCTCTTCCTTTCACAAAGAGTGAAGAAGAGAAGGCACATTAATGGGATTGACGTATCAATACTGGAACCATATAATGGGTACAAAGAAAAATTTATTTATGGAAACAAACACATTGACAGAGCATACAAAAGTGCTGTGATTAAAGTTTAATGTGTGTTATACTAGGAGGAGAACAATGGGATTAAAAAATGCGAAAGAGGGGAAATTACTATATCATTTAACAGAGTTAAAAAATCTGGAATCTATCATTGACTCTGGGCTTGTACCAAGAAAGATTTTAAGGGAGAATACAGTAACGTTTGGAGATGTTGCAGATCCGGAAATTATACGCAAGAGAGAAGTTTTAGGATTGGACGAATCTTTGAAATGATTGACTGGGATACTCTTACCAGAGTGGGGCAGAATGACGAGAATGCCAGACAGATAAAGATGGCGGAATGCCTGAGTCCATTGGTTATTCCAGTTGATGCTTTCCAGTGTATCTATGTTTCATCGAAAGAAACTGAAAACAAAGTAGCAGATATGCTCAAACAGAAAGGCATTATTTTTCCGCCGCCATTCATTACAGTGATGTCCCAATGGTTTGAGTAACGAGAGGAGGTGGTTGTGTTGATTAAATACACAACTGGAGATATGTTTCAGTCTGGTGCAGAGTGTTTAGTTAATACAGTCAACTGTGAGGGCTACATGGGAAAAGGAGTTGCGTATCAGTTCAAGCTGAAATTTCCAGAAAATAATAAAGCCTATATAAAAGCTTGCAAAAATAAAACACTGCATGTTGGAACAATCCATACGTTTGTAGAGAATAATATTACTATTGTAAATTTTCCAACGAAAGATAAATGGCGTGAAAATTCTAAAATAAGCTATATAGAAACAGCGTTAGACGTTTTGGTAGAACGACTTCCGGGATTGCATGTGAAATCAGTAGCCATTCCACCACTGGGGTGTGGAAATGGTGGCTTGGATTGGCAGACAGTAAAAGAACTGATACAAAAGAAATTAGAACCAATCGCTGATAATTTTACATTTTTGATTTATGAGCCACAGAGAAATTATGTACAAAAGGCAGCGGTTGCACCTAAACTTACAGCAGCCAGTTTAGTTCTGATGAAAATAAAAATGGGCCTGAACCGTTGTACAAAACTTCGTCTGCAAAAAGCTGCATATTTTATGAATTTGTATCTGGAAGAACCGTATTTTTCGTTTCAGAAGTATAAATATGGTCCCTATGCTCATTCCATTGATATAGTTAGTAGAAACATCGGAGAATATCAGAGTTTTTATGGATTAAAAGATACTGAATCAACGTATCAGTTAGCTTATCAGGTAATCTGTAGTGAAAAAACAACAAAGCTATTAAACCGTCTTTTGCCTGCAATCGAAAAAGCGGTTGCTTATGTGAATGAGATAGAAAGCGATCATGAATTGGAAGGGCTTGCAACGGTAACTTATTTAGTCCAGACTTTTTCAAGAATTGAGGCAAGCCAGATTATATCTGAATTTAAACAATGGTCAGAGGATAAAATGGCTCGTTTTTCAGAAGAGGAAATAGAGAAATATATGGATTGTTTAGAGAAGACCGGTGTAATAGAACGGGATATTACAGGAAGCTATTGCCTCTCAGAGTATCTTTCTTACAGATAATCAGATTGTATTATATGGTTCTTATGCAAGAGGAACGAATATTTCAGAATCAGATGTAGATGTTGCATCATTTAACATAATATATAGCAAGAATTCTTCTTCCGCTGCCTCCTCTACAGGTAGGGCTTAAAGAAAAAATATGATGTCATGTGAGTAACAAATTAAATTTGTGTGTGGAGGTGATGGTTATATAGAAAAAAGTGACAATTGTGTTGGGTATTATTACTATTGTTGCTATAAGTATAATGATTATGTTTTCAATATATAACTCTTCAGAGGCCTATCGAAAAGCAAATGCCGCGATACAGTGGGATTGTTCTGTAACCTGTGCGGAAGAGTCAACGCCTGATTCTTATGTAATTACATATTCCGATGCAAAACTTATATCCAAAACAGGCGTGTTGACGGTTCAGAACAGAAACGATTTTGACGTTATTGTGCATCTGCTCTGCGAAGGAAAACAGGAACTCGTATCTGGCAGTATTCCTGCGGGTGGCTGCTATTCTTTTCTGAACGTTACAGATAAAGAACACACGGTAGGTATTCATGCTGATGTTGGTGAAAATATGGATATAAAAGTATTTGTATATGACGGAAAAGACACCGAACCATATACACGATAAATGTTTTCTAATTGTGAGATAAATTCTTTTGAGTTATATGAACCAAGGATAATATCTAATTATCTCGTATCATAGCTAGCGATGATTTTGTTGAAAGGTAGGAAGTGTCTATGGATATGATAGAATATAAATTATTGCGTACTGAAGATATTATATCTTTTATAAAAGATGCCCATGAAGATATTAACAAGACACTGGACTTGAATGATTAATATTAAATTTTAATCTGCAAGACAATGAAAAAAATATAAATCAATAGGAAAATTGCTGGCAGTTTCTTTCTTTACTGCTGTCATTGCTTCTGCTTGTACAGAAGATGCAATGGACAAAGTCAACAAGAATCCCAATAACCCGCAGGATGCTCCGGCGAAGTTTTTGATAACAGACTTGGGAGTCAGCACTGCATTCAGCACAGTAGGAGGAGATTTTTCACTCTATTCGTCCGTTTACATGGAGCACGAAACGGGTATCGGCAACCAGCTTTACCGCGCAGAAGTCCGCAGCGGTGAACCGACTATTGCCACCACTTACAACAATGCATGGATCAGCGTTTACGCCAATATAAAGAATGCAAAGATTGCAATCAACAAATGTCAGGAGGACCCTTTAGAAATAGGAAATGTAGTAACCGAAGCAATAGCCAGAATCCTTCTTGCTTACAATGGTGCGGTAGTAGCCGATGTCTTTGGAGATACTCCGTTCAGCGAAACCGGGATTTTGAATCCGGATGGTACGCCGACATATATGCAACCCAAAATTGACTCACAAGAGTCTATCTATAAGGAAGTGATGCAGAATTTGGATAACGCTATCACATTACTGAAAGATGGAACTGCCACCGATGAAGGTTTGTCCGGCGCAGTAGGTTCAAAAGACTTGATCTACGGATCAAATGCAAGAACACAAGCCGGCTTATGGCTCAAAACCGCTTATGCCTTGAAAGCACGCTATACAATGCGCCTGCTCAACAAAAGCGACAACAAGACTACTGATCTTCAAAACATTCTGACTTATGTAAGCAAATCATTCACCAACCCGAATGAAGAGTGTAAACTGGATATCTATGACGGTGATTCTCAACTGAATCCACTTTGGGCCTTCAGTTATAGCCGTAACAGCCTTGCCGCCAGTGAAAGTCTTATCGACAAGTTTGTAGCAAGAAACGATCCAAGAGCTCCTCAAGCATTTACCGATCCTGAAGGAGAACAAGCTACCAAAGTCGAGTCTATCAACGTTGCCCCCAACGGCACTCCTCAAGAACTACAGTATTACTATGGCATGTCTATGATTTCATGGGCTATGACCGCTCCTACACAACTGATCAGCTATCATGAAATTAAATTCCTCGAAGCTGAAGCACTGTGTCGTCTTGGAGGCAGAAATGATGATGCGAAAGCAGCCTTGAAAGATGCGGTTGTTGCTGCATTTGCCAACTTAAAAAACTCAGTTGCCAGTGCTGCCGACAACTGGCTGGGCGGAAATGCCGATTTCCTGAGTGACGCTGTTGCCGAAACCTATTTTGAAGACGAAGTAGCACCTCTTTTTGACGCTAACCCATTGAAAGAAACAATGATACAGAAATATCTCGCATTCTTCGGAGCATCCGGCGAATCTTTGGAAGCTTACAATGACTACCGCCGTATGAAAGGTGCGAACGAGAACTTAGTGGAACTGAAAAACCCGCTGAATTCCAACAAATTCCCGCTGCGCTTCGGTTACGGAGCAGACGATGTATTGGCAAATGTAGCCATCAAAGAAGCCTTTGGTGACGGACAATACGTATACTCCGAACCCGTTTGGTGGGCAGGCGGAAGCCGATAAAATCGCTCTTAAAATCTCTCAAAGGAGAGACTTTACATAGAGTCGTTTCTGAACTCTAACAAATTAACGGAAACGAACAGAAATAGGCCGACCGTGAGGTCCGCCTATTTTACTTTTACAGCCTTCTGCCGAAACTGTCGGACAGAGGCATTCCAGACAATACATCCGAATTGATACAGTAATATCCGGATTGACATAGAAACGTCCGGACACAGCTGACGGGGATAATGTGGATTTTCATATAGTAAGAATCCATATTATCCCCGTCAGCTATTTGTTAATATCACAAATACAAAACAGGAAAAAACACCCGAATTGTTATACCGTTTTTCTACTCAGCGATACCGTTTTACAGGATAAAGATCCTGTTTGCCGGAGCAAGACCGGTTTAACAAACAAAAAAGATCAGTCTACCGGACAAAAAAGAATCGGTCTACCAGACCAGCTCGGGGAAATACTTCGTCAGCGTATTGCGCAGAATCGACAGTGTGATCGGTTTCACCAGCACTTCGCTCGCTCCCGCGTTCATCGCATTCTCCTTGTCAGAGCTGAAAGCGTAGGCGGTCTGCATGATAATAGGGATTTCCTTGTTTTCTCCGCGGATGATCTTCGTAGCATCCAGTCCGTTCATCACAGGCATTTTGATGTCCATCAGGATCGCTTTGGCCTCGTTGCCGTATTCCTTGAACAGTGCCACGATTTCTTCGCCATTCTTGGCCCACTGTATATCACATTTCTTTCCGATGATTGCTTGATCAGTTTGAAGTTGCTGTCGTCGTCCTCAGCCACTAAGATAAGAGGTCTGAATTCATTTGTTGTCCGCCTCCATATCGTTTCTATATTATTTTTAAAATTATTCATTTTAAATTACCTTTTTAGTCAACATATTTCAGTTAATAATGCTTTTCAGCCCGCAAGTTATAAAAAAGATTGATATATTTCGCTATCTTTGCGCCTCAAATTATAAAGAATTGTATGATTTCGATAGACGGACTAGCCGTAGAGTTTAGCGGCACTACCCTATTTAGTGATATTTCTTTCGTTATTAATGAAAAAGACCGCATCGCCCTGATGGGCAAAAAACGGAGCGGGAAAAAGTACCTTACTCAAGATTCTGGCAGGAGTCCGACAGCCTACCCGTGGCAAGGTTTCGGGCCCCCAAAGATTGCGTAGTAGCCTATCTCCCACAGCATTTGATGACGGAAGACGGCAGAACCGTGTTTGCCGAAACGGCACAGGCGTTCGCGCATCTGCACGAGATGGAAGCACGGATCGACGCACTGAACAAGGAGCTGGAAACACGGACGGATTACGAAAGTGACAGCTACATGGCACTGATCGAGGAAGTGTCCGCCCTCAGCGAAAAATTTTACTCCATCGACGCAACCAATTACGAAGAGGATGTAGAGAAATCATTACTCGGACTCGGATTCACACGCGAAGATTTTCAACGTCAGACGAGTGACTTCAGCGGAGGCTGGCGTATGCGCATCGAGCTCGCCAAACTGCTGCTGCAAAAACCGGACGTACTCCTGCTTGACGAGCCGACCAACCACCTCGACATCGAATCGATCCAATGGCTGGAAGATTTTCTGATCAATAACGGCAAAGCGGTCATCGTGATCAGCCACGACCGCAAATTCGTGGACAACATCACCACCCGCACCATTGAAGTAACGATGGGTCGCATCTACGACTATAAAGTAAACTACTCCCAATACCTGCAACTGCGCAAGGAACGCCGCGAACAGCAACAGAAGGCTTATGACGAGCAACAGAAGTTCATCGCCGAGACGGAAGCCTTCATCGAACGTTTCAAGGGGACGTATTCGAAGACTTTGCAGGTGCAGAGCCGTGTCAAGATGCTGGAAAAGCTGGAATTGCTGGAAGTAGACGAGGAAGACACTTCGGCACTGCGGCTGAAATTCCCGCCTTCGCCCCGTTCGGGCAGTTATCCCGTCACGATGGCAAGGCGTCGGGAAGACGTACGGCGATCATGTCGTGTTCCGCAACGCCACCTGACATTGAACGTGGCGACAAGGTGGCTTTCGTAGGCAAGAACGGTGAAGGTAATCGACACTGGTGAAATGTATCATGAACGAAATCGACCACGACGGCACGCTGACGCTGGGACATAACGTGCAAATCGGATATTTCGCGCAGATCAAGCCT
>ENA-OQDT01001087-OQDT01001087.1-human-gut-metagenome-genome-assembly--contig:-NODE-1087-length-16697-cov-2.805311_pt1 | contig 16697 bp, 19 predicted proteins | sample MGYA00242786_ERZ504617 | MGnify/ENA primary metagenome ERZ504617 (study PRJEB26092, sample SAMD00036337) | human gut metagenome | host: Homo sapiens | study: EMG produced TPA metagenomics assembly of...
TAGCATGTATGTGTCGATAACAGTGAACAGTAAACAGTATAAAGCAATATTTGACACAGGTGCAAGTACCACTTTCATGTCGGAAGCATTTGCTAAAAAGACAGGTGTGAGATTGATTGCAGATTCTTTACAGATACATGGTGGTATAACGGTTTACGGACAATCGGGTATCTTGGACAGCATGCAGATAGGTGATATCATAGTAAGGAATATTCCTATAACGATAAATAAGACACAACACTGAACAAGGTAGAAGATATTGACTTTCTTATTGGGGCAGATGTAATGGCATTGCTGGGAGAGATACAAATATTTCCTCACAATGGGAAAAATAGTAATTCCCACATTGTTGACGGAAAAAACCTGCAAAGTGGCAGCAATATATACATGGACAAATCGCTCTCTTATACTAAAAAGGGGAAAAGCTGTGGAAAAATCACACAATTTCTCTTCGATACAGGTAATGGCCATTGCCGCTCTAATCTCATAAATTTAGTAAAAATGATGAAAATAGGAAGTTTTTTGTACGTAATCAGTTAAAACAACCGAATTCAGTGTGCGAAAAAGTAAAAGCTTTGGCAGAATATAGATAATATAGTATAAAGCTGTTTAATTGTTTGATTAAAATTGAGGAGTGAAGGAAATGAGTTCGGTTGTTATTCCTATGCCTAAAATCCATGAAACAGCAATCATCCATCCCAATGCTGTTTTAGGAAAAAATGTTGAAATAGGCCCTTATGCTGTAATCGATGAAGAAGTAGTCATCGGCGACAATTGTAAAATAGGAGCCCATGCGGTGATTCATAAATATACTACAGTTGGTAAAAATTGTAAATTTTTCCCGGGTTGTTCTATAGGTGCTGATCCGCAGGATTTAAAATTTGAAGACGAGAAAACATCGACGGTTATCGGTGATGGCTGTGTTTTTCGTGAATGTACTACCGTCAACAGAGCTACTGGTGAAGGAAATAAAACTATTATTGGTAATAATATACTGATGATGGCTTATACGCATGTCGCACATAATTGCATTGTTGGTAATAATGTTATTATGTCCAATGTTGCAACACTTGCCGGACATGTTATTGTTGAAGACAGGGCTGTTATCGGCGGATTATCAGCAGTGCATCAGTTTTGCAAGATCGGCCGTAATGCTATGATTGGCGGTATGGCACGTGTTGCTCAGGATGTGCCTCCTTTTATGATCGTTGCAGGTGATCCGGCCTTTGTATCGGGTTTGAACAGTGTTGGATTGGCCAGAGCCGGTATGGCTCAGGAAATACGCAGTCAGCTGAAAAAAGCTTTTCGGATTTTATACAGATCCGGATTGCCATTACAGGAGGCTGTTGCTACAATGGAGCAGGAGCTTGATAGCAGCGAGCCTGTTGAGCATTTGATGCGCTTTTTGCGTAATGTAGAACGTGGTATTATTCGTACCCGCAGAGATTAAGGTGGTGACCTGGTGGAGACTATAGGCTTATTGTCGGGAATCGGCCATTTGCCGGTGGATGTAGCTTTATCAGCCAAGTCTATGGGTTATAGAGTTATAGCTGTTGGAGTTGTCCCTGATATAGATCCGGAGTTAGCAGAGGCTGTTGATGCTTATTATGACATTCATATAGGGAAAATTGGTAAGATCATCAGTACTCTGAAGAAAAATGATGTAAAAACAGTGACAATGATAGGAAAAGTTACAAAAGAGCTTTTATATAAAGCAGGAGCTGTTGTTCCTGACCTTAGGGCAATAAAAATACTGGCTTCCGTACCTGACCGTAAAGATGATACCATCATGAACGCTATTGTCAAGGAGCTGGAAGGTGAAGGCATCAAAGTGATGGATCAGACACTTTTGATTCAGCCGTTATTGCCGCCGCCTGGCGTTTTGACCCAAAGAATGCCAACAGAAGCGGAAGTGGCTGACATGGATTTTGGCTTTGCAATGGCGAAAGAAATTGGTCGTTTGGATATTGGGCAGACGGTGGTGGTAAAAGATCGTGCTTTAATGGCCGTTGAAGCTATTGAAGGAACTGATGCCTGCATTTTACGAGGGGGGAACACTTGGCAAAGGTGTTATTGTCGCAAAAACGGCAAAACCGGCGCAGGATAACAGGTTTGATATGCCAAGCATTGGCACAAAGACCATGGAATCAATGATAGCAGCCGGAGCGACCGGCTTGGTAATTGAGGCCGGCAGAACGCTGCTTGTAGAAAAAGAAAAAACTCTGGCTTTGGCAGATGCTCACAATATTACTATTGTAGCAAGATAAATGAAAAATAATTGCTAATTATGCAGGCTGAGCGATACGTTCAGTCTGTTTTTGTGTTATAATATAAAATGAATTGTTGTGTAATAAAATAAGAACTAGAAAACTTTTTAAAGTGTTTTGATAGCTGGAAGGGAGCGTTTATGGCTAGAATATTGATTTCTGCCGGAGAAGCTTCAGGAGATATTCATGCTGCTGCGGTGACAAGAGAATTAAAAAATATTGCTCCTGATACTGAAGTTTTCGGTATGGGCGGTGATTGCCTGCGTGAAGCTGGCGGCGAAGTGTTATTTGATATTAAAGAACATGGGGTAATGGGGTTTGCGGAGATTGTTTGCAAATTACCAGCGTTGTTTAAATTGAAAAAAGCTTTTGCCAAAGTAATGGAAGAAAGAAAACCGGACTGTCTGGTGGTTGTTGATTATCCGGGATTTAACATGCGTTTGGCAAAACTTGCAAAAGCAAAAGGCATTCCTGTAGTTTCTTACATCAGCCCTTCTGCTTGGGCCTGGCATAAAAGCCGTGCGAAGAGCGTTGCTCAGATTGTCAATAAAGTTGCTGCCATTTTCCCGTTTGAATATGAAGTTTATAAAAATGCGGGTGCTGATACCGAATTTGTTGGACATCCTTTAGTGGATATAGTGAAACCGCATCTTAAGCAAAGAAGCTGCCTGGAAAAAAGCAGGAAAGAATGCTGACAGGGATTTGATTTTATTACTTCCGGGAAGCCGGTTGATGGAAATACAAAAAATGCTGCCAAACGATGTTACAGGCCGCAAAATTAATTTTAAAAAAACGTCCCGATACAGATTTTACTATGCCGCGGGCCAAAACAATTCCTCTGAAAATGCTGGAAGATATGGTAAAAGCTGCAGGAGTACCGGTCAAAATAATAGAAGGTGACAACTACGATGTGATGTTCAGTGCTGATCTGGCACTGGCTACAAGCGGAACAGTGACTTTAGAGGCGGTGCTGTGCGGATTGGGGTCCGTTATCGTTTATAAAACCTCGCCTGTTACCGCTTTTATTGCACGCAGAGTTATCAATATACCTAACATCGGCTTGCCAAATATTGTTGCAGGCAAACGTATTTTACCTGAATTGCTGCAGGAAGAATTCACTCCGGAACGTTTGCAGCAGGAGGCTCTGGCACTTTTGGAGCCGGAGCGGAACACGCAGATGAAAAAAGATCTGGCTTATGTCAGTGAGCGTCTGGGAGAGCCCGGTGCTGTACATAGAGTTGCAGAATTGGTTCTGCGTATTGCTGAGGAGAAACAATGACATTATATTTACGAATTTTGAGTTATATAAAACCATATATGCACAGACTGATTTTTGCTATGTTTTGTACTATTATGGCAGCAGCGGGGAATTTATATATTCCCTGGATTATCAAAGATATGATTGATGAAGTTTTGGCTGATAAGAATGGCACAATGCTGAATTGGATTGCTGCCAGCATTATAGCTATTTTCGTCGTACGCGGTTTGTTCTGGTATGGTCAGAATTATTTGATGAGCTACGTTGGGCAGAGCGTAATTATTGATATTCGGGCAGCTGTTTTTAAAAAATTACAGCGTCTCAGCGTATCTTTTTATGACAAGAACAAAACGGGTACGATCATGAGTTATGTTACTAATGATGTCAATGCGCTGCAATCAGCTATGGTTGAGAATACCATTGAGATGATTACAGAAGGTTTTATTTTGATTGGTTCTGTAGTAGCGATGATCTATCTGGATTGGCGTCTTACGCTTTTACAGTATGCACTTTCCCGGTGGTCTTATGGTTTATGGAATTTTTTGGGAAAAAAATTCGCAAAACCGGCGGCAGAATCCAGGAATGTACTGCGGATATTACTTCGGTTCTGCAGGAGTCTGTGGCTTCTGCCAGAGTTATCAAATCGTTTGTCAGGGAAGATTACGAGGTTGATCGTTTTGACGTAGAAAATAGAGCAAATTTCCGTGCTAATATGAAAAATGCGCAATTGATGGCAACCTTGACTCCTGTTGTAGAACTTGTTGCAGCAATTGGCGTGACGATGATTATCTGGTACGGCGGTAATAATGTTATTAATGGCACGATTACTGCTGGCTCTCTGGTCGCTTTTTTGACCTATGCCGTAAATATTTCTAATCCGATTAAACGTTTAACCAGAGTTATTGGTAATATCCAGAAGGCGCTGGCTGCAGCACAGCGTGTATTTATGATTATCGACATGCCGGAAGAAATAGCAGAAAGCAGGGATGCTAAGCAATTGCCGGAAGTCAGTGGTAAAGTGGAATTTCAAAATGTTTCTTTTGCCTATGATGATAAAGGCAATGTAATTACGGATCTTTCTTTCAGTGTAAAACCGGGTGAGGTAATAGCAATCGTTGGTCCGTCCGGTGCAGGAAAATCCACAATTGCCAATTTACTGCCGCGTTTTTATGATGTAAACAAGGGTGATATCAAAATTGATGGTCACAGTGTCAGAGAGGTTACGTTAGATTCTCTGCGTGAACAGGTTGGTATTGTTCCGCAGGAAACAATGCTCTTTAATGGTTCTGTTTATAATAATATTCTTTATGGACGTCTGGATGCGACTAAAGAAGAGATTGAAGCCGCTGCTAAAGCGGCCAACGCACATGATTTTATCATGCAGCTTACTGATGGTTATGAAACTAAGCTTGGTGACCGAGGGGTTAATCTTTCCGGCGGGCAGCGGCAGCGTATAGCTATTGCCCGGGCAATATTGAAAAATCCACGGATTCTGATTTTAGACGAAGCGACTTCGGCTCTTGATACAGAAAGTGAAAGGGTGGTGCAGGAAGCACTGGACAGATTGATGGTAGGCAGGACTTCTTTTGTTATAGCACATAGGTTATCAACAGTTAAAAACGCAGATAAAATTTTTAGTGCTGGAAAAAGGTAATTTAGTCGAATCAGGAACACACGATGAGCTTTTAGCCTTAGATGGGCTGTACGCACATTTATATAAAATTCAGTATCGCAACAAAGAAGCGAAGTGAGGTTAAAGAATGTATATTATTTATAATTTTTTGGTTTTGTGCGTGTGCTGTTTGTTCGTACTGCCTTACTTTCTTTATCGTTGTATCTGTGAAGCAGGTTTTACTACCAGAATGCGGCAAAGTCTGGGCGGGCTGCGTGATGAAGAAATTGCTTCTGTGGCTCAGAAGGACTGTATTTGGATTCATGGCGCTTCTGTCGGTGAAATTGTTGCGACAAGTCCATTAGTTAAAGAAATACGCAAAGCATATCCTGATTCTCCAATACTGGTCTCTGCTGTAACTGTAGGCGGTTATAATATGGCTAAACAGATAATTCAGGAAGCTGATGCTATTATCTATTTTCCTTTGGATATGCCGTTTGTTTCTGAATCTTTTGTTAAACGTATTCAGCCGAGGATATTCATGCCGGTAGAAACTGAGTTGTGGCCTAAATTTTTTGCGGGCTATTCGTGAAAGAAATATTCCGGTAATGATGGTTAATGGCCGTATTTCAGAGAAATCAGTAAAAACGTATCGTTATTTATATGGCATTTGGGATGATATGCTGAATACAGTCAGCAGATTCTGCATGCAGTCAAGTATTGACGCTGATTATATCAGTCATTTAGGCGCAGATCCCAAAAAGATTTATGTTACAGGTAATACGAAGTTTGATCAGACTTATGCGGAAGTGACACCAGAGGACCTGGAAAACTATAAAAAAGAATTAGGAATTGAAAATGCTTATCCTGTAATTGTGGCAGGGTCTACACATCCTACTGAAGAAAAAGTTTTATTTGATGTGTTTAATGAAATTATTAAAAGCTATCCTGAGGCCCGTTTGGTTATCGCACCTCGCAAACCGGGACGTGCTGATGAAATCAGTAAACTGGCGAAACAGTATCATTGGGAAAGCGGATTTAGATCAAAACTCTTGGAAATCAAAGGTGCTCGGTCTAAATATCCTGTTTTACTGATAGATACTATTGGTGAATTAGGTCGTATTTATTCTGTTGGTGATGTGGTGTTTGTTGGTGGTTCTTTGATAAAACATGGCGGACATAACGTGCTGGAACCGGCGGCGCATGCCAAACCGATTTTAGTTGGGCCAAATATGCAGAATTTTAAAGATTCATATGCTTTATTGAGTAAGGTCGGTGCCTGCAAGATGATTAATAACAGTGCAGAGCTTACTAAAGAAGTTTTAGATATTGTTGGAAACGATGAACGACGTTTGCAAATGGGAGCAGCATCATTGCAGGTTATTAAAGAAAATCGCGGTGCTGCTGTACGCAGTATTGAATATCTGCAGGATCTGCTGACATTAACGACTGTTGACAGTAAGGTTGAAGCATCCTATCCTACAAATATCAGAAATCTGCATGATGAAGGCGGCGGGCGTCTGCGCCATGGAGATGCGGTGATTCAATATTTATACCAGCTGGCACATGGTCCTAACACCCCATTTTTCGGTTTGGTAGTTTTATTGGGGATTTTAAGGATGTTTTCCTATGTATATGAATTTGGTGTTTGCTGTAAATTAGACTTTTATAAATCCGGATTATTGAAACAGAAAAAATTAGATTGCTGTGTCATTTCTATAGGGAATATTACTGTTGGTGGTACAGGAAAAACTCCTACCGCGCAAAAAGTTGCTGTTATTATTAAAAATATGGGTTATCGTGTCGTGATCCTGAATCGTGGTTATCGTTCGCACTGGGATCAGGAGATGGGCGTTGTCAGTGATGGTAAGAAGATTTTTATGACTGCCTATGAGGCCGGTGATGAAGCTTATTTAATGGCGAAAACCTTACCGGGTGTGCCGGTAATTATTGGTAAAAACAGAGCCTTAACAGGTCAGTTTGCTGTGGATAAAATGAATGCTGAGGTTATCATCATGGACGATGGTTATCAGCATTGGCACTTATATCGTGATCTGGACGTAGTTTTAGTTGATACATTTAATATGTTCGGCAATGGCTGTCTTCTGCCGCGCGGGACCTTGCGCGAACCGTTGAGTCATTTGGACAGGGCGGGCTTGTTCCTGCTGACTAAAACAGATCAAAGTTCTCAGTTCAGCCGTCAGGAATTACGCGATACTTTGGATAAGTACAACGGAGATGCTCCTATTATTGAGAGTATCCATCATCCAAAAAAATTTTGTGGAAATTGCTGACTGGTATAAAGGCATACATGAAAATGCGAAAGATCTTTCTGAGCTGCAGGGTAAAAAAGTTATGGTCTTTTCTGCGATCGGCAATCCTTCATCGTTTGAGCAGACTCTGGCCTGCATCGGCATTGATATAATTGAAGCTATACGATATCCTGACCATCATGATTACGGAATGCTGGAAATGCAGTATATCAGTGAAAGAGCCATCAGCAAAGAAGTTGTAGCTATGGTAACAACTGGTAAGGACGCTGTTAAAATACCAACGGAATTCATTTATTTTAATAGAGAAATGCCGTTGTATATTTTAAATATGGATATAAAAATTACTGAAGGACGTGAAGTATTTGAGAAAACAATTCTGAACGCCATTCAGAAGGAGACGAACGAGTAATGAAAGTTTTGTGTGTGATACCTGCACGTTACGCTTCTACACGACTTCCGGGAAAGCCTTTGGCACTTATTGCAGGAAAGCCTATGATACAACATGTCTATATGAAAGCCTGTGAGGCCAAACTGCCTGATGATGTTATTGTGGCCACGGATAATGAGAAAGTTTTTGAAACGGTTCATGGTTTTGGTGGTAGAGCGATCATGACATCTCCGGATCATCCCAGTGGTACTGACAGGTTAGCAGAGGTCGCTCTTAATTTTCCAGATGTAGATGTTATTGTCAATGTACAGGGCGATGAACCCATGATACCGCCGGAGATTATTGATCGGCTGGCAAAAGCTTTCGAAGCTGAATCTGATTTAAAAATGGCTACGATGAAAGTATTGATGCGGGAAGAAGATTATAATAATCCGGCGGCAGTTAAAGTTGTTACCGACAATAATGGTTATGCCCTTTATTTTTCGCGCAGCCTAATGCCATATCCCCGTAATAAAACTGAACACTATAAGGTTTATAAGCATGTTGGTATTTATGCTTATAGACGTGATTTCCTTTTGCAATACGCTGCTTTGGCACCTACTGAATTGGAAAAAACAGAAAGTTTGGAGCAGTTGAGAGTTTTGGAAAACGGATATAAGATAAAAGTACTGGAAAGTGATTTTCAAGGTATTGGAGTAGATACTCCGGAAGATTTGGCAGCGGTAAATGAGCTGTTAAGTAAATAAGCGGTTTTATTCCAGAAGGAGGTCGGACATGAACATTGTAAAAGTTGGTGATTATGAAGTTGGACAGGGGCATCCGCTGCTATTGATGGCAGGACCCTGCGTTTTAGAGGGTTATGAGCACAGTTTGATGATCGGTAAGGAAGTTAAAAAAATTGCTGATAAATTAGGCGTGCCTTATGTTTTCAAGGCATCCTATGACAAAGCCAATCGTTCTTCTTACAGCTCTTTCCGTGGACCGGGATTAGAAGAAGGGTTGAAGATTTTAGCACAGATTAAAAAAAGATTTAGGTGTGCCTGTTGTCAAGTGATATTCATGAAAACTATTCAAGGTGGAAAAAGCTGCTGAAGTTTTAAGATATTCTGCAAATACCGGCGTTTCTTTGCCGTCAAACGGATTTAGTTTACGAAGCAGCAAAAACAGGACGTGTAGTTAATATTAAAAAGGCCAGTTCCTCGCACCTTGGGACATGAAAAATGTACTGAAAAAAGCTGAGGAGGCCGGCAATCATAATATTATGCTGACTGAACGCGGTGCCAGCTTTGGTTACAATGCTTTGGTTACTGACATGCGCAGCTTGGCAATTATGCGTGAGCTGGGGTATCCGGTAGTGATGGATGCTACTCATAGCGTTCAGATTCCAGGCGGTCAGGGAACGACTTCCGGAGGTCAAAGCCAGTATGTGCCTCATATGGCCAGAGCTGCTGCGGCTGTAGGCATTGACGCTCTTTTTCTTGAGGTACATGATAATCCGGAAGAAGCGTTGTCTGATGGACCCAATATGGTTCGTTTGGACAAGTTAGAGAAACTTTTAACAGATGTTTTGGCTATTGATAAAATAGTACGCGGTTAGATCTGGTAAGTGAGAGGGAGTTGGAGCATGGAACAAATGTTAGAGCAGGCGCGCAATACTTTGCAAATGGAGGCTGACGCTATTTTAGAGCTCGTACCTCGCGTTGACGAGCATTTTTCTGCAGCAGTGGCTATGATTTTAGACTGTCCAGGACGAGTTGTCATCACTGGTATGGGTAAATCAGGTATCATTGGACGAAAAATGGCGGCTACGTTTGCCAGCACAGGTACACCATCGTTTTATCTCCATCCTGCCGAAGGTATTCACGGTGATTTGGGTATGGTAACCGAAAGCGATGTCGTGATCGCTCTGTCTAATAGCGGCGAAACGGGAGAGGTACTGCATATACTGCCATCCTTAAGGCGTATAGGGGCAAAATTGATTGCTATGGTTGGGAATGCTGAGTCTTCTTTAGCAAAAAATTCTGATATTACTTTAGATGTTGGTGTTTCGCAGGAAGCATGCCCGTTAGGGCTGGCTCCTACATCCAGTACTACTGCCGCATTAGCTTATGGTGATGCGCTTGCTTTGGCCTTGTTGTCCAAACGTAAATTTACTGCCAGCCAGTTTGCTGTTTTCCATCCTGGTGGTTCGTTGGGACGCAAGCTGCTCTTAACTGTTGAGGACATCATGCATAGTGGTGCTGATAATCCTGTTGTTAATGGTGCAACAACTGTTCAGGATGCTTTATTCGTAATTACTGATAAAGGGCTTGGCGCTGTTTCTGTAGTTGATGATAATGAAATTATGATTGGCGTTCTGACTGATGGAGATATTCGCCGTGGGCTGAGTAAGGGGATTGATTTTCTGCAGCGTCCTGTTACTGAACTGATGACCAGGGCCCCTAAAACTATTACTAAAGATAAACTGGCGGCTCAGGCACTGCATCTGATGGAAAGCAACAGTCCTAAGCCTATTACAGTGCTGCCTGTTATTGACGAGGAGCGTCGTGTTATTGGATTATTGCATATGACTGACTTGGTACGTCAGGGTGTGGTATAATGAAAAACATAGAAAAAGTAGCTCAGATAATTAAATTGCTGGTGTTGGATGTCGATGGTGTTATGACAGACGGTTCGATTTATCTTGATGCTGAGCAGGAACTTTTCAAGAGCTTTAATGCTAAAGATGGTATGGGAATCAGCTGCGCTATAAGATGCGGACTGCAGGTTGCGATTATTACCGGTCGCTGCAGTCCAATTATTCGCAGAAGGGCCAGAGAATTAGGGATCGTCGAAGTTTGTGAAAATGTTAAAGAGAAAAGAAGTGCTTTAGCGGAGCTGCTGCAAAAATATAATTTGTCTTTAAATGAAACGGCTTATGTCGGCGATGACCTAAATGATTTGCCAGTGCTTACACAGGTTGGTCTGGCCTGTGCTCCGGCAGATGCTGTAGAAGAAGTAAAACAGGTATGTCATTTTGTAGCAGAAAAAAAAGGCGGCTGCGGAGCAGTGCGTCAAATTACAGAGTTTATTTTAAATGCTCGTGGTGACTGGGATAAAATTGTAAACAGTTATTTACAAGAGGGACAGGGAGACGCTCAATAATGTGGCTTTACTATTTACTGAAAACAATCAGTACCTTGGTATCATGGCTGCCTTATAAGCTGGTGGTGAACATTGGTATCGGCATAGGGCACCTTTATCATACAATTGCAAAAAAACAGAGGATCCGTGCAGAGGAAACTATCAAGGAAAGACTTGGTTATTCTGATGAAGAAGCTAAATGCACGATAAAGTCATTGTTTGTGAAATTAGGCATAACTTTTATGGAAATAATGTATATGCCAGCACTCAATAAAGATAATATTCGTGGTTTGGTTACTTTTGATCGTCCGGATGTGTTATGGGAAGCGTTGAATGAAGGTCATGGTGTAGTTATGCTGGCTTGCCATATGGATAATTGGGAATGGCTGGGTGCTGCTTTATCTTTGTATGGATTTCCTATAAGTGCAGTTGAAAAACCACAGCCTAATAGAGTCTACAGTGATTTTATGAACGAACTGCGCAAAAGCGTAGGTCAGGAAATATTTTCTCGTGGTACAAGTGAAATTCTTGGTTGTGCCAGAGCAATGAAAAAAGGCCGCATGCTGGGCTTGATTGCAGATCAGGATGGCGGATATGACGGTATTTTTGTACCGTTTTTTGGAAAAATGGCAGCTACACCCTCTGGACCGGCATATTTTTCCAGAAAATTTAAAGCTCCTATTATACCTATTTTTATTGTACGTAAAGAAGGTTATTATGGGCATCAGGCAATCGTCAAAGATCCTATTTACTATGAAGATACCGGCGATAGGCAGTTGGATGACTATCGCGTTACATTAAAAATGACCAGAATTGTCGAAGAAGTTATCAGGGAATATCCTGATAACTGGTTATGGTTCCAGCATCGCTGGAATACGCCATACACACCTACAGGAAAGGAGCAGGAGCATGTTGAGAAATAAAGGCTTCCAGATGATCGTGGGTGCAATAGTTATAACAGGCGTCATTATTGCCTGGCTTATGCTCGGCGGTGAGGCTCCTTCCAACAATCCAGTTCAGAAAGAAAGCTCTGGGGCGAATGCTAAAGTAAGGAATAGTACTTTGGCCAGAGAAGTGGACGGTAAGAAAGTCTGGGAATTTACTGTTGAAGAAGTTGAACAGATCAAAAGCAGCGGTGAGGCTGTTTTAAAAGGTGTTAAAGGTAAAATTTACCGTGAAGACGGCAGTGTTTTAGAGGTTGTGGCCGGCGGCGGTAAAGTAAAAAATGAGGCAAAGGATTTTGAACTGAATGATAAAGTGGTAGCAGTTCTATCCAGTGGCGGTAAGCTGACTGCCGAAAGCATACGTTGGCAGCAGACTGAAGATGTTATTACAGCTTCGGGGAATGTAAGGCTGCTTAAAGATGATACCTTGGCGACAGGAGACAAAGCTGTTACCAGTAGTGCATTTGAAAGACTGAAATTAGAAGGGCATGCGGAAGTTCAGAGAGGCGGCGATTATAATGAATAAACTGAAAATGACTATCGTTATGATGATAGGGATATTTTTTATGGTGGGCATGCTTGGGACTGCTTGCGCTCAAGGCTCGAATTTCAGTGTGAAGGCTGATACTATTGAATATGATATGCAGTCTGGGGACGGTATGGCCAAGGGAAATGTAGTATTGAAACAAGATGGCGGTACTGCAACTGCTGCTAATGCTGAATTTAACAGCAAAACAAAATCCGGCAGGCTGACTGGCGGTGTTGTTGCTGATCGTGATGACTCGCATGTTGTTTGTTATACATTTGTAATGCATAATGAAGATTATTCTTCGGCGATAGGTGATGCTCGTCTGACTAAAGGTGATAAAACTTTAGCATCTGAACGTGTTGATTATTATAAAAATCGTGAATATGCTGAGACTGTTGGTAGTTGGGCACGTTTGTCCATGGCTGATGGAAGCATTCTGGATGCAGTGAAAATTACTTATGATGGAAAAGTTGGTGTGGCAAATGCGACCGGTGGTGTAGCTATTTCCAGCCCGCCTCGTGATTTGACAGCTTCTGCAGATACCGCTGTTTATGAAACAAATAATAGCGGTTATATAGAACTGATTGGTAACGCAAAAGCGACACAGGATGGGAATACAGTAGAAGGAAATCGCCTGCGTCTGAACAATACCTCTAATAAGGCAGAAGCCAGTGGAAATGTAAAAATTGTTTATGTTCCTAAGCCTGTGGAGAAGAAAGAAAATGTAACTGCAGATGAAAATGCGGCATTACAAATGGCCAAAGCACCTGTGGAGGTCGCCTAGTGATTATAGAAACGAAAGATCTTGTAAAAGAATATTCAGGACGGCGCGTTGTTAATCGGGTCAGTATCACAGTAGAGCAGGGAAGTGTCGTCGGGTTACTGGGGCCTAATGGTGCCGGTAAGACTACGACATTTTATATGATTGTAGGCATTGAACGTCCTGATGAAGGTGTAGTTACTTTAGATGGAGATGATATATCATCTTTGGCAATGTATGAACGGGCCAGGGCTGGCATCGGTTATTTGCCGCAGGAAGCATCGATTTTTTCGAAAAATGACAGTTGAAGAAAATATTTTAGCGATTTTAGAAACGACTGTTCTGACTGAGGAAGAACGTGTGAACAAAATGAATTCTTTAATCGAAGAATTTCGTATTGAACACATAAGAAAAAGCAAAGGAACAGAGCTTTCCGGTGGTGAGCGCAGACGTGTTGAAATCGCCAGGGCTTTGGCTACGGATCCTGCTTTTATTCTGTTAGATGAACCTTTTGCTGGAATCGATCCTATTGCTGTATCAGATATCCAGGGAATGATAGCACATTTAGCAAAGCGCGGAATTGGTATCCTGATAACAGACCATAATGTGAGAGAAACTTTAAGTATTGTTGATAAAGCATATATCCTTGCCAACGGTGAAATTTTAATTCATGGTGACAGCGAAACCATCGCTAACGATCCAACGGCACGTAAATATTATCTTGGCGAAAACTTTAGCATGTAGGAGGAATAGGGATGCGTTTACGCTTACTGGATCGTTATGTTTTAAGTGAATTGCTGTACCCTTTTATTTTTGGTATCGCTTCGTTTTCCAGTATTTTTATTGCCAGCTCCATGCTTTTTAAGCTGACACAATACATGACTAAATACGGGGCCTCGGGAGAAACTATTGCCAGATTATTTATGTATAGTTTACCAGAAGTAGTAAATTATACCTTTCCAATGTCGATGCTGCTGGCTTCGCTGATGGCATTTGGTAAATTGTCAGGCAGCAGCGAGATTGTGGCAATGAAATCAGGGGGTATCAGTTATTACCGTATTGTTGCACCTGTACTGATCGTAGCTTTTTTTGTCAGCATGTTTTCTGTTGTTTGGGCAGAGAAGGTAGTGCCGGCGGCAAAAGTACAGTATGGCAGGATTTTAGAATATGAGATTAAAAAGAATACTAAACCGAGAACCCAGGATCATGTTATCATTAAAACTTTGAGTGGCAGTACTCAGAGAATTACTTATGCCCGCCGTTTTGATGAAGAAAAAGGTTTAATGGAAAATATTACGATCGAAGAGTTTGAAAAATCTCATCTGGCGAGAATTCAAACAGCTAAACAAGCTTACTGGGAAAATGGATCCTGGCGTCTGGAAGATGGTACTGTTTATACAATGAACGAAGCGGAAGGCATTAAAAGCACTGCTAAATTTAAAGAGCAGATCATCCCGCTTGATGTAACTCCAAGAGAGATTTCCTGGGAACAAAAAGAACCTGAGGAAATGACAATCAGGGAATTGCGTGAATATATTTCTGTTTTAGAAAGACAGCATCAGCCGACAGCACGCCAGTGGTGTGAAATCTATATGCGGATTTCGATTCCGTTAGCCAGCTTTTTCTTTGCTATGATCGGTGCTCCGTTAGGCACTCAGAAACAAAGAACAAGTTCTTCTATTGGCCTTGGTATCAGTATTATCGTAATCTTTATTTATTATGCGATAATGACACTTACTACAGGTCTTGGTAAAGGCGGGGTGATGAATCCTCTGCTGGCATGTATTATTCCCAATCTGATTTGTTTGGGAGCCGGTGTATTTTTACTGCAGAAGAAAAACGCTTGATTTAAAAAACTATATTTTGAAGTAAAGGAGGTGTATTCATGTTCGGATTACGGTTGATTTTAATTCTGGCAGTAGTTGGCGGTTTGATTGCTTTTATTGGTGATAAACTGGGAAGTAAGATCGGCAAGAAAAAACTTTCTGTTTTTGGTTTAAGGCCCTATCATACTTCTGTGTTGATGACCGTTATAACCGGAATTTTGATCGCCTCTATTACTTTGGTAACAATGGCTGTTGCTTCTGACAGTGCTAGAACCGCAATGTTTGGAATGGAAAAGCTTCAGAATGAATTAGCGGCCTTGAACAGAGAAAAAGATCAGGCGTCTGTGGCGTTGGCAAAGGCTCAGGCTGATGTTGCTGAAAAGAATAAGGCAATTCTGGCTTTGGATGAACAGATAAAAGCCAGCGCGGCTGAAAAAGCGGCGATTGAGAATCAGTTAGTTGCTGCTCGTCAGAATTATGAGGAAGCCAAAGGCCAGCTTCAGCAGGCTCAGTCGGCTGTAGGAGAATTGTCGCAGGCTAAGCAGTCTCTTGAAGGGGAAGTAACTAATCTGGAACAGATGACAGAACGTCTGCGGCGAGGAATTTTGGCTATTCGTGAAGGTCAGGTTGTTTTTCGAAGCGGCGAAGTTGTTTATGCAGGAGTTTTAAAAGGCAGTTTAAATGACGAAGAAAATAGTCGGCAAATGCAGTTGTTTTTAGCTACGGCTAATGAAGTGACCCTGCATCGTATGGGAATAGAAGCAGAAGAACCTGTGCAGGCCATATGGATGCCTAATGAGGTAATTGAAGAGGCTTTGACGCGCATTAAAGCTGCGCAGGGGAATATTTTTGTCAGAGTAAGGACTGTTGCTAATATTATTGCTGGAGAACCGGCTGTATGTACGTTGGAATTGGCAGCGGACAATCGTATTTATAAAAATAACGAGCTGATTTTTAGTAAAGAAATAGACCTTGAACAAAGTGAGAGCAGTATGAATGGTGAAATATTAGAGTTTCTGTCTGATATTAACCGTGTAGCTGTTGCTGCCGGAGTCATACCAGACCCGCTTACAGGTAAGGTTGGTAATATGGATGCTGGAACAATGGTCGAAACAGGTGAGAAATGGCTAAGTATGGCGGGAAAGTTATACTTAAGGCCTATGCTAAAGGTGACATTAACGCTTCTGGACCGGTTTTACTGCGCTTAGAGGTGGAAAATGCCGGAAAATAAAGTATGGTACTTAGGCGTTGATCCTGGTAGTGCTAAAACTGGATTTGCATGGGTAGAGGCAGATGGAAGAATAAAAAAGGTTGCAGTACTGGCAACAGAAACTTTACCAGAAGTGCTGCCGCAAATATTAGGATCTGCTCCAGCTGCTGTGATTTTGGGGAACGGCACTAACTGTGACAGCATAAAAAAAATGCTGATGGAAGTAACTACTGTAATTAAGATATTAATGATAGAAGAAGGCTACAGTACGGAAGAGGCCAGAAAATTGTATTGGCAGGAAAACCCTCCGCAGGGCTGGCGCCGTTTACTTCCTTTGGGTTTGCAAGTTCCGCCTGTTAATTTAGACGGTTACGCAGCGGCTGTTTTGGTACGTCGTTATTTGAAAAAAAGTAAATACAGTATAATAAAAAGCACAGGAAATTTTTCCCTGTGCTTTTTTTAAGCAGGGAAAATATTGGGCAGCGGCGAATAAAATCAAGGCAGTTT
>ENA-OQDT01001089-OQDT01001089.1-human-gut-metagenome-genome-assembly--contig:-NODE-1089-length-16675-cov-2.752115_pt1 | contig 16675 bp, 16 predicted proteins | sample MGYA00242786_ERZ504617 | MGnify/ENA primary metagenome ERZ504617 (study PRJEB26092, sample SAMD00036337) | human gut metagenome | host: Homo sapiens | study: EMG produced TPA metagenomics assembly of...
CAAAAGTTTCTTTTACATTCTCCGGGTCAACATAATAGACATGTTCAATCCCTGTTGGAAACGAGGTTTCATCTGTAGATTCGTCCGCTCCGCGCTCATATGCTTCCTGAAAATCCTGCAGATTCCAGAGTTCATTTTCTGTGTTTGAATCGGATGGATATTCTTTGTGGGTCCACATAGTTTCTGACAGCATGTAAAACATGTTTTTTTGGTCTACGGACAGAATTGATTTCATCCTTCCCAATGGATTTACCGTAGAATATACTTTTCCATCCTTTACAGATATGTTTGCCTCGTCCCAGGAAATGTAATTTTCCTTATCATAATACCAATAATGCCCGATTCCACCGGCTGCCAGAACAATGGCAACTGCCAGGAGTACCGACGCAATTCTCTTTTTACGAATCTTACAGCGAATTTTTTTTGAGCAGTTCTGCTTCCATTTTATTTGTCTGTACAGAATCACTGCCTTTTTTAACATCTGTCAGATGATTTTCCCTCATTATTTCTTCCTGCATTCTTCGGCATGTCGGACACGCTTTCAAATGCTCTTCTACAAGCTGTCTGCTGTCCTCACTGACCATATCGTCCACATAAAGCGGAAGCAGGTCCTCAATAATATTACAACTGATCTTCATGATCCAATTCCTCCCTGATTTTTTTACATGCTCTGTGATAAGTGACTCTTGCCCAGCTTTCGCTTTTGCCAAACAACGAGGAAATTGTACCAAATGACAGTTCTCCAAATACACGAAGTGAAAAAACTTCTTTATAGGGTTCTGAAAGTCTGTGAAGAACCTTATGAACCTGAAGTGCAGTTTCTTTATCTGAAAAATTCTGAAGCAGATCTGAGGGAAAGCTTTCTTCCTTTTCGTCCTGAGATTCCGGTGCATACTTCTTGTTTTTCTTCAGATAGTCATAGTACGTGTTTTTGGAAATCTGGCAAAGCCATACACGCAGGTCACAGTCACCTCTGAAATCGTCGACTTTTTTCAGTGCTTTGAAGAATGTTTCCTGCGTCAGTTCCTCTGCAATATGGGTATTGTGCGAAAGCGAGAGCAGATAACGGTATACGACAGTAAAATACTGCTCATATACTTCCTGAATATTCAGCATTTGTTTCTCCTCTCTCTACCAGTTTTGTCCTCCTTCACATATATGACGATATATGTATGGGAAACGTTACAAAAAATTTCACAAAAAGAAAAAGGCCTTCCGATTTATGGAACACCTTTTTCTTTTTTATAAATTCCTGATCCATGTACACGCAAGTTCCATCCATGACTGGCATTCCGACTGAATACATCCACCATCTTCATGACTTGTCTCTTCATTTGCAAGACTGAGCCCATGAACACCTGTCGGGTACAAATGCAGTTCTACCGGCACTTTGTATTTATGCAATGCCTCAAAAAATAACAGTGAATTCTCAACCGGGACACAATCATCCGTGACCGTATGCCAGAGAAAAGTCGGCGGAGTATCCGTTGTTACCTGAAATTCCAGCGACTGTTTTTTTCTTTTTTCAGGATCACTGCTGTCAGCTCCAAGCAATGCCTCAAAAGACCCCGTATGTGCAAATTTTCCGGAGGAAATGACCGGATAACTGAGGATCATGCCGTTCGGTCTCACCATTTCTGTTTCTGTATGCAATACTTCGGAGATAAATTTTTCCTTCCAGAATACACCAAGACTTGCAGCCAGATGGGCACCCGCCGAAAATCCCTGCAGGATAATTTTAGCAGTATCAATATGAAATTCTTCTGCATGTTCTCTTAAATATGCGACAGACTTCGCAAGCTGCAGAAGTGCCAGTGGATATCTCGCCGGGGCTACACTGTAACGAAGGATCACTGCATGGTATCCTCTTGCAAGATACTGCATGGCAATTGGTTCTGCCTCCCTGTCAGAGGTCATTGTATAACCGCCACCCGGGCAGATCACGATGACCGGGCGCTTTCGATTCGGACGCATTTCCACAGAATTGTCCAGAATATAGGTATACAAATCCGCGATTTCCTGATAACCTTCTACTTTAATCTCAACTTTCTTGTAAATCATTCAAACCTCCGTTTTTATAGCACATAATAAACTTTCTCCTCGTGAAAAATCTACAGGCCAAATTTTTCCCGCACTTCGTCAAAATCTCTGATTGGCGGCATCTCTTCCTGTGGAATTCCAATCTGTTTATCCACATACAAAAGTGCATACCATCTATTGAATTTATAGCCACAGTCTTTCAGCTCACCAGCATGCTTATATCCCATTTTTTCATGAAACTGTACACTATTAAAATCAGAATATTCATCTGTCGGCTTTGTAATCAATGAGACAGCATTTACAACGCCCTGCTCTCTCAGGATGTCTTCCATAAGAGTATACATATGTCGTCCTAAACCATTTCGTCGTATATCCTGTTTCAGATAAATTGTCATCTCCACATCCCATCCAAAAGCTGCCCTCGGACGCAGACGGTCTGCATAAGAATAGCCAATAATTTCTCCTCTTCCTCTGCGATAAGATATGGATAATGAGAAGAAATATGCCGGATTCGTTCCTGAAACTCTTCGACCGATGGAACTTCATATTCAAATGTCACCGCTGTCTTTTTCACATAGTAGCTGTAAATGTCGAGCAATTTCTCTGCATCTTCTACTTTCGCTGTCCGAATTTTAATCTCCATAATATCTCTTTCTCCGTCTGAATTGCAATTTCCCTATCTGACGTCTTTTACTTCTTTTCTAATACCTTTACTATTTTGCGAAGTAATTTATCAATTTCAATCGGTTTAGCCAGATAATCATCCATTCCTGCTGCAAACGCCGCCTGTCTGTCTTCTTCAAATGCATTTGCGGTCATCGCTATGATCGGAACCTGAGCTCTTTCATCCGGAAGCTTTCGAATCGCCTTTGTTGCCTGATACCCATTCATCTTCGGCATCTGTATGTCCATTAATATCACATCATAATACCCGACAGGAGCCTTTTGCAGCATTGCAACTGCAATCGCGCCATCTGCAGCTACTTCCACCTCTGCCTTTGCATCCTGAAGAATTGTCCTTGCAATCTCCATATTTAATTCATTATCTTCTACAAGAAGAATTCTTTTGTACTTCAGAGGGTTCTCTGGCAGGCTCTGTTCTGCCTGGTCAATACGTTCTTCTTCCGATACGATCCGACATGGAATCTCAACGATAAAACTGCTGCCTTTTCCAGGTTCACTTTGTACGATCACGCTTCCATCCATCAAATCTACAAAGGATTTTACGATACGCAGTCCTAGACCAGTTCCCATTATACCACTTTCCGAAGAATTTTTCTCGCGTGTAAATGCCTCAAATATATGTGGAATATATTTCTGGCTGATACCAATTCCCGTATCCGAAACACAAATCCGCAGAATTATGGAATCCTCTCCGACAGCCTCCATTTCCTCGATATCTACGTCTATTTTTCCTCCATCCGGTGTATATTTAATTGCATTACTTACAAGATTCATGATAATCTCCTGAATCTTCAGCGAATCACAATATACATCTGCATGCTGAATTTCTATATTTCGTGCTACATGTAGCTGTTTATTCAGAATTTCTCTGTCAAGAACGATCTCCAACGTATCATTTATTTTCTTCAGATTCCATGGTGCTTCATTCAAAGTTTCCTTACCACTTTCAATACGGGCAATTTCCAGTACATTTCCTATCAATGCAAGCAGGAACTGGCTCGCTCCCTTCAACTTATGCAGATAATTTGTCGTAAGCTCATTGTCTCCCCAGTGCCGCTCCATGAGTTCTGCATATCCTATAATTGCATTCATCGGAGTCCGCAGATCGTGTGACATGGCAAATAAAAAGGATGATTTTGCCCTGTTTCCCTCTTCCGCCTTCTGCAGTGCATTCTTAAGTACTACCATCTCTGATACATCAAGAAATGTGGTGATCACGGCTCTTTCTCCCGATGGAACACGGATTACTTTCGTTGTAGCAAGTGCATGACATTCATTCGGCTCACCTTTTCCGATGATACACTCATAATCAACCATATCATCTACTTTGTGAAGTCTTTCAACTTCTCTATTACGTCCACTATCCGGATAGATTACTTTTTTCAGCATAGTACCGAGTTTGGACTGTGCCTCTTCAATGTTCTCCACTCCATACATCCGCAAAGCCTGTGCATTCATATGAATGATTCTTATGCCCAGGGAATTCGTATAATGCAAGGACACCACAACTTTGCATTTCCAGCAGTTCTTTGTAATAATCTTCCTGTTCTATCTTTTCTTTACGAAGTGTATCATTAAGTTCCGCCAGACGACGTTCCGCTTCTTTTTCTTTCTCCAAACGTACCGTCTCTGAAATGTCCTGATGTATTCCCATAATGGAAATACCATCCACTACAGACCTATCTCTTATGCCACTGCAACGTACGAACATCTCTCCAAATGTAGGATGAATATAGCGATATACGATTTCTGATTTTGTCTCTGACAGTTTATCTGAATATTCCAGAAATAACTGCATATCATCCGGATGTACACGTGCCCGATGAAATGTAAATCGCTCTTCCGGTGAGATTTCTCCCTGGATTCCAAGTAATTCATCCATCACCGCATCTGCATAAAATCTCGGTGATTTCCCATCCTCAATTTCTATTCTCCATGCTCCTACTCTGTTGACGCGAAGAATTCTTTCAACATTAATCTTTTTCTGCTGTATCATGGACAGCTCCTCCTCATGCAGCTATTTACTGTGCTTCTTCCATATATTATAACGACAGCGAAATCAGATGAACTTCGCCATCACTCGGAACAGAACATTCATATCCACCGGCTTTGATACATGTGCATTCATGCCTGCATCAAGTGTCTTCTGCCTGTCCTCTTCAAAAGCATTCGCTGTCATGGCTACGATCGGAACAGCAGCTCTGGAATCCCCAAACCTGTTCCGACTACTTTGCTTTCCGTACTTGTATGTTCTCTGGAAAATTCTTCAAAAATATGTGGAAGATAGTCTTCACTCATCCCAATTCCAGTATCTTCAACTACAATCTTATATGCAATATAATTTTCCCTGTCAAACGGAATCTCCCTGATATCTATGGTGATCTTACCACCTGCCGGAGTATATTTCAGTGAATTTCCACTCTCAATTCGGGCTGTCTCCAGCACATAATTGATTAGCGATAACAAAAATTCACTGGAACTTTTGATCTTGCTTTATCGTATCTCTATTTTATGTTAATCCTTCTGCTTTTTCACGCTTTCACATCTGGTCAGGATTTCTCTGAGTTTGCTTTCATCAATCGGCTTCGCAATGTGTCCATTCATTCCGGAAGCCAGGCATTTATGTACACTTTCGGAAGAAACCTGCGCCGTCATGGCATATATACGCACCGTTTCTGCATCCGGTCGCTCCAGTGTCCGTATACGACGGGCTGCTTCTCTGCCGCCCATAACCGGCATCATAATATCCATCAGAATCAGATCATAAGTTCCCGGTGCTGACTCTTCAAACTTGTCAATCGCTTCCTTGCCATTCCATGCCTTATCAACCACAATTCCCAGTTCCTTCAGATAGAACTCTGCAATCTCCATGTTGATCTCATTATCCTCAACCAGAAGAATCTGCTTTCCTTCCAGCTTCTGTTCGCCTGAGCTCTGCTCTTCTTTTTTGGTTTCGATGGCATTTTCATCAACTTTAAACGGAAGGCGGAAAGTAAAAGTACTTCCCTCTCCAAGTTGACTCTCTACTTCTATAGAACCTCCCATTTTATCCAGAAGCGCCTTGACGATCGACATTCCCAGACCGGTTCCTCTGTACAGTGTTCTGGCGTCATTCTTTTCCTGTGTAAAAGGTTTAAACAGCTGTTCTTTTATAAATTCTTCACTCATACCGATTCCGGTATCAACGATTTTAAATTCATACCACACGGTTGTACCGTCACAGGAAAGTTCTTCCGCATATGTATCAATTGTTCCATTTGATTTATTATATTTGATTGCATTGCTCAGAAGATTGACCATGATACGCCGCAGCTGCAGGGAGCTTCCCTTCAAGGCAGTATGCTGAATATTACTTCTGTGCTTGCAATGTGTAATACCGGATTCAACCAGCTGAGCATCCACAAGTGCAGCAACTTCATCCATAAGCTCATTCATATCAAATACATCTTCATGAATCTCAAACATACCAGCTTCCAGTTTGCTCATATCGAGGACATCACTGACTAGCTCCAGCAAATGTCGGGTAGACAGCTGAATCTTATCCAGACTGTCATCAACTTTTTCCCGGTCATCCCTGTTTTTACGGATGATATCTACCATTCCCATGATTCCATTGATCGGCGTACGAATATCATGACTCATGCGATTCATAAATTCCGTCTTGGCTCTGTTTTCAGAATCCGCTTCTTCATAAGCCATCTGCAAACGCGCTTTTTCCTGCTGTTCCTTTTCATGGAAATCTGAAGTATTCTTAAACAGAACAATTCCCATGGACTACGGAACTCTCTTTATCTGTATTCGCATCATACACCATATCTCTGGACATCAGAACTGTTTTCTGCAGCCATACCGGCTTATTTTCTTTTCCCATCGTTTCGCAGTATTCTACTGTAACCTGCTTCGCACCTGTAGCAAATCGCTTCAGTAGTTTGAAAGAAGAATCAACGATTCTGTAGTTCTCCAAAGTATCTTCGGTCACATACCGACTCCGTTTATTGCAATAATCGCTATAAGAACATGGTGTCTGTATATCATTTTCAACCTTAAATGCTGCCTCATGATAATAAACATTCTCCAGCTTATCATTCGTCAGATCCACAGTATAGACTGCATTTGCAGTCTGAAGGAGTGCCTCCGCATAATTCTCATTTTCAACAATGGACTGTTTCAGCTGTTCATAATATCGATTCAGTCGAGTCCTTTCATCTGCTGTGTTTTCATTTTTATTCTGGAATGGTTCAAATCCCAGAATGAAATGATGAAGCCTGCCATCTTCGGTATTATTTACAAACAGTGCTGTCATTCGTCCTCGACAAATACTGTCCTCTTTCCTGTACTGATATGGAAGCTCCAGCTTCTCGCCTTTGTCCTTGATCTGTTCTGCAAGATAAGAAATCTGCAATTTCTTTCTCATACTCTTGCGATTCTCATCCGTTCCCAGTTCCTGCACGATCTGCTCAACAGCTCCGGAATAGCTTCCATCCTCGGCCAGGAAAAATCGTGAGCTTGCGCGCAGTACATAATACTGATCCAAAAGCGCATCGCAATAAATGCAGTCCGTAAACTGAAACCCCTTTTCTGTAATTTCTTCCAGAAGACGAATATTCATCCTCTGTTTCTCTGCTGCTTCCTCCATCTTTGCACGGTTTTTATCAATATACATGTTTTTGTCAGCCAAACGGAAGAGTTCTCTCATCGTACTGCCTTCAAAGTCACTTGACAGTGCATAACCGGCTGCATAGCTGATTGGCATTTCCGGATGCTGTCTGGAATATTCTGCAGCCTGGTTGCGGATGTTCTGCAGACATTTCCGAACGCCCTCATGGTCCAGTCCCTTCAGAACCGCAATAAATTCATCACCACCATCACGACCTGCAAAAAATTCTTTCGGTACCGCCTCACGGAGCTGGATTGCAAAAGAGCGAATATACTCATCCCCTTTGTCATGTCCCAGATTGTTGTTGATCGTTCGCAGATTGTTCAGATCAAACACACACATTGCCACCAGCTCATTCACCGGTATCGGCTCCGTCTCATTCAGGATCTCCTCACACTTATTTTTGTTTGGAAGGCCTAGTCGCCTCATCCAGATAGACTTTTTTCTGCAAAATCTTATTCTGTGCAGCAAACGTACCACCTTTATCAGTTCCGTAGCAATGATTCAATACCAGTCCCAGAATATCAACCAATACGATTTTTTCCAGATGATCCAGTCCGGTCGCTTTTTTCTGTGAATAGACTTCTGCAAAACCTACTGCCTCATCACAGATCTGGAAAAATTTTTCGCTCTTTTCTATAATTTCTGTATTCTCATAACCCTTCTCGCGAACAAGGAGGATTTCACTTCTCAATTCATCAAAATATTTTTCCAGTTCATCCATCTTAGTCTGGAAATCTTCATCATCCAGACGTACAAAATTCAGTTTCTCACTGCCATTTCGGAGCCCCTCTATGTAAGAAGAAATCGTCTCATACATCTTATCCTGCGGTGCACCGGAGATTTCCAGCTTAACCATCCTCTGTGTACCACCCCGGACAAGTCCCGCATAATTCACAACCCTGGCTGTTCCCTGTATTTTGCCCACCATCGACATGATCACAAGAAACAATACGATTAATATCGTTGTCAGAACCATCATCGCGGCTCTCAAAAAATAAGTCAGTTTCTTATCTTTATCCTTCTTCATTCTGTTTCCATCCCATCAATTGCCCCGAACTGCCGGCAGATCTTATTCTCTTCTTTATTTTGAATTCTGATTTCACACCTGATTCTATTGTAACTGATTCCCTATTTTTCTGCAACATATTCAAAATATGTGGTTCAAGCAACAGCAAGTGCTAAGTATGTGTATTTTATACAATTTTTATGATGTTTCATCTGTTTTTCATTGCTTTTTGCACAACTGCACTTTATAATAAAAATTATCAATTACCACATACATTTATTATGGAGGGAACATTATGAACGAAGAACTTTTTAACGAAGCGGCCAAATCAAATGTCCTGACAAAAAAGCTGATCGACCAGCTTCAGGAAAGCATGACCTACAGCAGTATCTCCTTTATCAACTGGACGATCGAAGTTCTGACTCTGATCAAGAACCGTCTGGAGCGTGGAGACAGAATCACTGATGAAGTATCCGGAGAAGTTTATACCACGAAAACCTTCCAGAAATTTGTAAAGGAGAATTTCTCTTCTTACATTACCAGTCAGGTTTTCAAGGAAATTGTAAAACCTGAAAAAATCTATTTCTCTCTCAAAGCCTGTGACGGCGGTTACAGTCTGCTTGCAGCTGACTCTGACAGCGAGAAGACCTATGCGTGGATTTCCAGCCTGAGCAAACGTTTCTCTCTTGTTGAGATGATCGCAACCGGTGTTGTCTATGTCAAAGACACCCGTACCGATACATATCAGCCGTTCATCTCCGCAAATGGCAAATACTGCCATTATGACAAAGAAAAAGGAATCCTCGTAGAAATCTGAGTTCTACAAGAATTCCTGTTATAAACCAACATTTTTAAAATACTGTCTCAGTCGGGGATCCAGCTCCGGCTGAGATATTTTTATCTTCCCGTAATCCTTCCAATGCCATAAGAAATCAGAAATACAGCAATATCCACTGCCACGATCGTGGAGCCAACCGGAGTACCTGCCAGAATGGAGATCAGAATGCCGGCAGTAGCACTTAAAACGGACAACACTGCCGCACTGATCGTTACCGAACGGAAAGATTTAAACAACCGCATTGCTGACAACGCCGGAAAAATTACAAGTGCTGAAATCAGAAGTGAACCTACCAGATTCATTGCAAGTACAATGATCACTGCAATCACAACTGCAATCAGCAGATTATAGGCATTCGCTCTCGTTCCGGTCGCTCTGGCAAAATTCTCATCAAATGTTACTGCAAAAATTTTATTATAAAAAAGAATAAAAATAGCAACAACCACAACAGAAAGGATTCCACACAGCCATACCTCGCCTTTTGTCAGTGTCAGGATCGATGTGGAGCCGAACAATGTACTGCATACATCTCCGGAGATATTTGGGCTGGTGGAAAAAAGATTCATCAAAAGATATCCGATTGCCAGGGCTCCGACAGAGATCATGGCAATCGCCGCATCGCCCTTGATTCTTGTGTTCTGACCAGCACGAAGAAGAAGGATCGCACAGATTACTGTTACCGGCAGGATAAACAGCATATTGTTGGTAATATTCAGGACAGATGCTATCGCCATTGCCCCAAATGCCACATGAGAAAGTCCGTCACCGATAAAGGAAAAACGTTTCAATACCAGAGTCACGCCCAGAAGTGAAGAACATAATGCGATCAAGTACCCCAACGATCAATGCATAACGCACAAACGGGTATTGAAAATACATACGAAGTGTCTCAAAACATCTTATTCGTCCTCTCCTTCCTGTCCAAGTAAACGCCTTTCCCAGACTGCTTTCCAGATACTGTTTCTTTGTTCCGAAGAAGCAATGCTCCCCGATATGCAGGATATGTGTTGCATATTTTACTGCCGCCGCAATATCATGTGAGATCATAATGATCGTAATTCCATCTTTTTTATTCAGATTCCTGATCAGCTGGTACATCTCTGCTGTCACTCTCGGATCAAGTCCCGAAACCGGCTCATCCAGAAGCAGGATCTTCTGTGCTGCACAAAGAGCTCTTGCAAGAAGAACCCGCTGCTGCTGCCCTCCGGAAAGTTCGCGATAGCACTGATCTGCCAGATCCTGGATCATCATTTTTTCCATGGCTCTCTGGGCAACCATTTTTTCCTCTTTGTTATAAAAAGGTCTCCATCCACAACGACTCTGGCATCCAGATAACACAATTTCCCTCACGGATGCCGGAAAATCTCTCTGCACCAGCGTCTGCTGCGGCAGATAACCAATTTCGTTTTTTTTCAGGCCATCTCCCAGTTCAATACTGCCGCTGATCGGTGCCTGCAGATGAAGAAGTGTCTTCATCAATGTAGATTTACCGGAACCATTTTCACCTACGATGCAAAGGTAATCACCTGCATCAATAGAGAAATTCAGGTCTTCCTGAATTGCCCGGTTATCATATCCCAATGTAAGATTTTTACATGTAAGCTGTGCCATTGTTGTTCCTCTTTTCCTACTTAAGTGCTTCTTTCAGAACCTTCAGATTATCTTCCATCACAGAAAGATATGTCACTCCGTTTTTAATCTCATCCGAAGTGATCGACTGCATGGAATTAAGCTCGAGGATCTTCTGATCTTTCTTTTTTGTATTTTCAATCACGGTCTGTGCTATCCTGTCATCGGACTTCTCAATCGTCAATACCGTTTTTATTCCCAGTTCATCCAGTTTACCCGCAAGAAAAGTCACAGTCTTGAAGCTTGCTTCCGACTCTGCAGAGCATCCGGAAAAAGCCGCATAATAGTTCAGTCCATAATCATCGACCAGATAACGAAATGCAAACGATCGGCAAAGATCAGCGTATTCTGTCTGTCTGTATCTACCGTTTCCTGATATTTCTGATCCAGTGTAGAAAGTTTTGCTTTGTAGTTCTCAGCATTTGTCTGATAGATTTCTTTATTCTCAGGATCCATCTCCTCAAGCGTTTCTGCAATCGCGTCACAGATCACAGAAGCATTTCGCATGGAAGTCCAGACATGCTCGTCATATTCCTTCTCATCCTCACCCTCATGGGCATGCTCGTCCTCATGACCATGTTCGTGTTCACTGTCCTGCATACCCTCAACTGTTTCTTCTTCCTTAATCGTATCGCCAAGGACTTCCATCAGATTAATCGTCTTCATATCTTTATTCTGAGCCGATTCCAGTGCATCCTCAATCCACTGGTCGGATTCTCCACCCACATAAATCAGGAGATCACAGCTGGATGCTTTCATAATATCTTTCACTGCCGGCTGAAAACTATGAAGGTCTGTCCCATTATCCAGGAGCATCGTAAGATTCACATCCGCTTCCCTGTTCCCCAGAATATTTCTTGTCCAGTCATATTCCGGAAAAATGGTTGTCACAATATTCAGTTTCCTGTCTGTTTCCTCCGTTGTTTTAGCTTCTGCTATGTGCATTCCTGAAAAAGGAACCGCAATGCTCATCACACCCAGCAGAATTGCCAGCGCACCAGTGATCCATTTTTTCATCCTTATACCTGCTTTCTTCTGTCTCATCATTCTACTCCGTTACCTTATATTCCGCTTATTTTGCCCTGATATGTACAGTCTCTGTTTCTTTTTTGTCATCTTCCAGTCCTCTGCATTCTTCACAGATTCCATAAAAAACCGTTCTGCATCGGATCCATGCGAAATCCGTGACTGTCCATCAGGTGCTGCTCCAGTTTAACCACATCCTCACAGTGAAGATGAATCAGTTTTCCACATTTTTCACATTTGCAGTGGAAACAGGAGATCTTATGACAATGTTCTTCTGCTCCGAGATATTCAAAACAGGCACTGCTCGTCCCGTCTACATTGTATTTTGCAACCAATCCCTGCTCTACCATCTTTTCAAGATTACGGTAAACTGTTGTCGTTCCGACATTGATTCCCTGCTCTTTGAAATAGGAGCAGACATCTGCGGCCGTCACATGTGTACCCTCTATCGTCTGAAGATAAGTCAGTATCTGTTTCATTTGTTTTGTCTGATAAGGTGCTTTCGTTCCCATAATTTCTTCCTTCTTTTTACCCAAAATGAAAACCGTTTTCATATTATAGCACATTCTGATAGAGTGTCAATATGAAAACGGTTTTCATTTTTGATATTTTTTCTTATTTACTTATTCTTCTACTTTCATCTCGCGAACGATTTTACGAAGCTTCAGAACCATGGATGGTGCTACAGAGAGTTCATCCAGTCCCATACGTACAAACTGCTCGGTAAGAGTTGCATCTGCTCCAAGTTCTCCGCAGATACCTGCCCATTTACCACATTTATGCGCATTGTCCACAACCATCTGGATCATACGCAGGATTGCTTCATGATGTGGATTATAGAACTCATCCAGTTTTTCATTCTGGCGGTCAATTGCCAGTGTATACTGGGTCAGATCATTCGTTCCAATACTGAAGAAATCAACCATCTCTGCCAGTTTATCACTGATGATCGCTGCTGCCGGAGTCTCAATCATGATTCCCTGTTCCGGAATCTTATACTGAATCTCCTGTGCTTTCAACTCTTCTTCTACTTCTGCTACGATCTCATAAATTTTCTTTACTTCTTCTGTAGAAGTAATCATCGGATACATGATAGAAAGATTTCCATAAACGGCTGCGCGGAGAAGTGCACGAAGCTGAGTTTTGAAAATTTCCGGCTGTCTCAGACAAATACGGATTGCACGGTATCCCATAGCCGGGTTATCTTCATTACCAAGATTGAAATAATCTACCTGTTTGTCGGCTCCGATATCCAATGTACGGATAATAACCTTCTTACCTGCCATCATCTGTACTGCCTGCTTGTAAGCCTGGAACTGTTCCTCCTCAGTAGGGAAATCGTTTCTTCCAAGATACAGGAATTCACTTCTGAAAAGTCCGATTCCGCCGGCATCATTTTCCATTACATAACCAATATCGCCAACGCTTCCAATGTTTGCATAAATATTAATCTTACGTCCGTCCAGAGTAATGTTTTCTTTGCCTTTGAGTTCCTGAAGAAGCTTCAGTTTCTCAGCTTCTTCCTGTATTTTGGTTTCAGTCTGTGCTTTTGTCTCTTCATCCGGGTCAAAAGTAACCATTCCCTGGAAACCGTCTACAACCGCTGTCACTCCACTCTGAAGAGCTTCCAGATCCATTTTTACTCCGATCAGTGCCGGAATATTCATCATACGCGCAAGAATCGCTGTATGAGAATTGGTAGATCCGTGAACTGTTACAAATGCAAGGATCTTATCTTTGTCCATCTGGACTGTCTCACTTGGGCTGAGATCATCCGCTACAATTACAGATGGCTCGATTTCGCTTAAATCCACATCTCCCTGTCCACTTAAATTACGTACAAGACGTTCAGAGATATCTTTGATATCGGCAGAACGTGCTTTCATATAATCATCGTCCATGGAAGCAAACATCTCTGCGAAATTATCGCCGGTAACCGCAACCGCATACTCGGCATTGACCTGTTCTGTACGGATCATATTCTGGATTGCCTCCAGATAATCCTCATCCTCCAGCATCATCTGATGTACTTCGAAGATTGCAGCACTGGCTTCGCCAACTTCTCTGACAGCCTTGTCATACAGTTTCTGCAGCTGTTCCTGAGATGCTTTTAATGCCTCATCCACACGTTTTACTTCTGCTTCTGTATCTTCGATACGGGTACGTTTTACCTGATAATCATTTTTCTTAAGAACCACGATCGGTCCCATCGCGATTCCTTTATATACAGATTTTCCCTGAAAACACTGCATTCCTTTTCCTCCCTGAATTCAAATGTAAACTGATTCTGGTCGTTCCAACGAATTATAAATTGTTCTCAAAGAATTCTTTTAATGCAGCAGCTGCAGCTTCTTCATCAGCGCCTTCTGCTGTTACAGTAACAGTGTCACCCTGTTTTACACCAAGAGACATAAGCATCATAAGCTGTGTGAGTTTTTTTGTTTTGCCGTCTTTTGTGATGGTGCATTCAGATTCGAATTTTTTTGCTTCTTTTACAAGAATGTCCTGCCGGTCTTGCGTGGATTCCAAGTTCGTCTTTAATTGTATACTCAAATGTTTTCATAGTTTTGTTCTCCTTTTATATTATGTTTTTGTATTTATATTTATCCTACAGTTACCTTCGACAGTGACATTTTAACTTTATATCTTACTCATTGATATCCGTATCTAACATTCTTTCCAGATGCATGGCAAGATATCCGATTTCAATGTCCGGAATCGGAAGCTTCAGGCTCTTTTCCATCTGACGGCAGATTCGCTCTGCTGCCATTAAATGCTTCCGGGAACTTTACGGACATATATTCATTCAGATTCATTTTTAATTTCTCACCATGGATTGCACGTGCTACCATATAGCGCACATGATTCATCAGACGATTGTATCCGAGTGACATGACGTCGATAGAATTTCCGGTTTCTTTCTCTACAAGAGAAATACATTCACGGACTGTTCTGGCAATCTCCATTGCCTGGGAAACATTTTCATCTACGATGGCAGCATGCACATGCAGGGCGATATAGCCAATCTCATGTTCATCTATCTCCAACTGAAGTTTTTCCTTCAGAAGTTCCTGAATACAACTGGCTACTTTATATTCTTTATAAAACATAACACGGATGTCATCAGTCAGCGGGTTGCTGATCTGCTCTCCATTCTGAATGCGGCGGATCGCAAAGTCCAGATGATCTGCCATGGTAAAAAGAATTGTCCGGTCTACTTTGCCAAATTCCTGCTCCGCCTGATTCAGCACTTCGTTTGCAAACTCCAGACAAAGTGGTGAAACCGATTTGAGGATATCTTTTGCCTCTCCTCGCTCTGTCATTTCTTTCAATGAATAAACCTTTGCTTCCGCAGTGACCGGAACAGTTTGTCCCACTTTCTTGCCAAAAGCAACTCCTTTTCCCATAACCAGACATTCCTGGTTATTTTCATCCTGGATTCCCATAAAGGAATTATGATTTAAAATTTTTGCTATCCTGTACAACATCCGTATCTCTTCCCCATCCGGGTAGTTCTTACTGAAGAACCTCGATTTCGAAAAGCGGCTCTCCTGCTTTGACCTGACCCTCATTTAACAGATGGATTCTCTGGTTATCCTCCAGTTCTGTACAAAGAACCGGTGATACAATAGAAGGTGCGTTTTTGCTCAGATAATCCAGATCCAGTTTCAGCATCGGATCTCCTTTCTTCACTTCCTGCCCGCTTTCTACCAGTGCCTCAAATCCCTCACCATTCAGTTTTACAGTATCGATTCCCACATGAATCAGAAGACTGATTCCGGATTCTGTTACAAATCCAATTGCATGTTTTGTGTCAAAGACAAAGGCAACTTCTCCATCTTCCGGAGCTCGTACATATGGGTCTTCCGGTGTAACTACTGCGCCGTCTCCCATCATCTTCTGGGCAAATGCCTCATCCGGTGCTGTAGAGAGCTCAGCCGCTACACCAGTGATCGGGCTGGAAATCACAATGCGGTCGACAACTTTCTGTCCGGCATCTTCTTTCTGCTCACTTACTTCCGGTGTTTCAACACTTTCCGCCGGTGTTTCCAGAGTATCTGGTGCTGTTTCCAGATAATCCTCAAGATTTGATTTGATAACGGTAACATTTGGACCATAAATAACCTGTACGCCAAGTCCCTTATGAACCACACCTGATGCACCTGTTGCCTTTAAAATACCATCGTTTACCAGAGATGCATCCTTAACCGTACAACGAAGACGTGTTGCACAGCAGTCCACATCACTGATATTTTTCTTACCACCAAGACCTCTTGTGATTGCCTCGCTGACCGGATCAGAAGAACCAGCTTCAACAGCACCATTCTGTGCCTCTTTGCGGGCATTTACATCAGCCTTCGTATAAAGCTTTGTTTCTACATCATCATCCTCACGACCAGGCGTTTTGAAATCAAACTTTTTGATCATGAATTTAAAAATAAAATAATATAAAAAGAAATAAATAATACCAACCGGGATAACTCTCATCCAGCTTGTCTTTGCGTTTCCCTGAAGAATACCAAACAGGAAGAAATCAAGGAATCCACCGGAGAAAGTAAGTCCTACGGCAATATTCAGCATATGTGCGATCATGTATGCACTACCTGCCAGAACTACCTGAACAGCAAACAGTGCCGGAGCTACAAACAGAAATGAAAATTCCAACGGCTCTGTAATTCCGGTTGCCATACATGCAAGCGCTGCAGACAGAAGAAGGCCTCCTGCCTGTTTTTTCTTCTCAGGTTTTGCGCACTGATACATAGCCAGTGCAGCTCCCGGAAGTCCGAAGATC
>ENA-OQDT01001090-OQDT01001090.1-human-gut-metagenome-genome-assembly--contig:-NODE-1090-length-16663-cov-3.378387_pt1 | contig 16663 bp, 13 predicted proteins | sample MGYA00242786_ERZ504617 | MGnify/ENA primary metagenome ERZ504617 (study PRJEB26092, sample SAMD00036337) | human gut metagenome | host: Homo sapiens | study: EMG produced TPA metagenomics assembly of...
AGAGATACCCGGTGGCATAGGAGAGATAATAGCCATCCCATGCCTTGCTGCCGTCCAGCTTGCGGCTTTCAGCTACGGCAGAGTACTGATTCTTATAGAGGTAGTCGGTGTATTCGTTATTCTTCCGAACCAAATCACTGTATTTGCTGGCGCGCTCCAGCTTTTTATTCAGTTGCGGGTATTTGCCGGTCGTATACAGTTTGCCGTTGCCGTCAATGGGCAGCACCAAACCTGTGGCACGCTCGACAAGGTAGTAGCGCCCCATAAATAGGTTGGAAAAAGCAAGTTTCCCGTCCTTGATGGCAGCAGAGGCAACCAGCCTGTCTTTCTGCAAAATAGGCAGGTAATCGGTATCCCAGCCGCCGTTGGTAAGTACGGTAGTGTGCCAGATGGGGTTACCGTTGGCATCCAAAATTTTTGAATAATCCACTGTGCCGGTGACGCCATCCGGGTGCGCGATGGTATCCGCTGCATACAGGTCGTAGACGGCTCCCTCCAAGGTGGTATCGCCATTGCTGCCCGCTGCCAGATACCGCGCTGCATCCAAATCGACTTTGGTCAGCAGGATACTGCCGAGAACGCGGTCGTTCTGCATTTTGTCGCCATCAGCGTGCATCGTGTAGGATTTTTCATTGTTGGCAATGCCAGTAGGGTCTGTGTCGTAGGTTTTGTCGGTTGCGCGGTCGCCAAACGTAATCGTGACGATGCCCTCACCGGTGTCGATCAGGGTGCCGCCGTTTTTGGCAGTGGTAATATCGGCATTATAGTCTGCATTGCCGAGCCAAAGAGTTTGCCCATCCAGCGCCTTGGTGATTTCAAAGGCATAGGCCCGCTTGCCCAAAACGGAACCTGCCGCACCGGGGTTCGTTACATCCGTCCAGTCGCCATAGTAGCCACTGGGGGCACGGCTCTCCACAACCACAAAACGGCCCTCGTTGCGCTGAGTATAGTAGATGTTATCCGAACCGTTGGCATAGCTGCTGTGGTTGATGACTTTGTAGGTGCCGTCCGGCTGGCGCTCCACCGCATACTGGTTATAGCCACCTGCGGGAATATAGCGCTGAAGCACGGTATCCCATTCATAAATCTTGAACGCTGCATCACCCTTGATACGCTGTTTGGTCTCGCTGTCGATTTTGTCGATGGCAACTTTGACGGACCACTCGTCGTTTTTCATGAGGTAATCGTTGCTGCTGTTGGCAGGCACGGTAATGGTCTGGCTGCTGCCAAGGTCGCCGCCGAAAGCATCAAAGCCGTGGGCACCGTTACCTCGTTGTAGGAGAATTTCAGGTTGTCAAAGTAGTTATGGGCAGCAGAAAAGTGCAGCTTCAATTTCCCCGTTGACCTGACCTTTGCAGGCGCTCTGTGCAGCAGACTGTGCGGCGGATGCCTGTGCATCGGCATCCTGCTCACTGTTGGCGGTAATACTTCCACTCTGAGATGCCGACTTGCTTACGCTGAAATGCACCGTCCACGTTACGGAACCATCGCCGCCGTTCAGGTGGTAATTGTCATCTGCCGTATGTCCGCTTGGTCGTGACGGACTGCATCCCATCCGGTGTAATTGTCCAGCTGCCGCCGTCAATGTCGGCAGGGATGCCATCAAGGATCGGTGCAATTTCAATGCCTGCGCCATCCACTTTTTCCAATGTGTCCAGTTGGATTTTGTCGGTATTGACCGTATAGGAAAAATCCAAGGACTCGCTGCGCTCATAGCTGGCGCTCCACGGCTTATCCACCGATTCGCCACCGGTTTCAAAGCCGGGAATCTCGCTGTCGCCGCCAAGCACAACCGGGGTATAGTTCAGAACCACAAAGCGCTGCCATGCAGCATTGCTGGGCGTATACAGCATGCCCACATACACGGTCTTGCCGGTCGGTGCCGCATAGGCTTCCGGTGCATTGACGATCTCGGCAGCGATGCTGTCAGGATACTGTTCTGCCTGCCAAGACAGCATTGCGAGGTAATTGTCTGTTGCGTTATCTGCTGCATCTAAGGCAAGACTCGCAACCGCAGGCGCACCGTTATTGAAGCCTTTCGACCACAAAGTGGCCTGATCCGGCACCCAGCCTTTGTTGAAGTATTCAGCTTCGACCCACACCTGACCAGCGGGGGTATAATTGGCTACCGGTGGATATTTGTTCTTATAGGTAGCACCGGGACCCCATGCCCACTTGCCGCGATCACCGCAGAGGGCAGGCTGACCGCCCAGATAGTTCATCCAACCAACCGAGGTATTCACGCACTGGGTAACCTGCAATCCGGCGTAAGTTGCAATACCTTCATCCGCCGAACACATTGCAACCTGTGTTTCCTGTGCAAAGCGATCCTGCAAAATACCCGGCACCGGTGCGGAATCGTCCAGCGTAACATGGACAGTTTTCGTCAGTGTCTTGGCTTCATCGGTGTAAGTCATGGTGACGCTGAAATCTTCGCTGGCTTTCACATAGATGCCCGCCACACTTGCGGAAACTTCAGAGAAATCATAATGCAGCTGGCTCTGGCGTTCTTCTTCGGTTGCCGGGGTCAAATCGCCGCTGGTAAAGCTATATCCCAGCAGCTCGACGTTATCGGGCAGCGTAATGTCCGCGCTGCTGCCGTTGGCGGGGTACATAACCTGCATACTGATAGGCACGATGGCGTAGTCCTCGCCATCCGTGTGCGGGAACGCAGCAGTCGTGCTGTCCGCATCCAGAAGTGCAGCATCAAGCGCCACCTGCTGGAAAGAATCATCACTGACGCTGCTGTAATCTTCATTGCCCCAGCCCTCAATGCTGATTTTGGTTTCACCAACCAGTACCGGTAGGCCATAGGAATCCAGATAATATCCGGTCGGCTCCTGCGTCAAGCTGGGGTACATCTTATGCCAGATTTCGTACAGTTCGTCACTGCCGCCAGTGTCGCCCTCGGTTTCAGGTTCCTGTTGTGGAGCATCCTCATCCGGGGATTCATCGGCTGTTTCCGGGGTTGCGGTACTGTTGGCATCGCTTTCGGATTTTGCTTCCTGCGTTGCCGCCTGTTCCGGCGTTGCGACCACAACCGGTCTTGCGCTGTCCTCCGCCAGTGCCCCATAGGGGAGAATACCGCAGCACATCATCGCCGCCATGCAAAGGGCTGTAACGCGCTGCCTCATTTTGAATTTGTGATTCATTGCACACAAGTCCTTTCTTTGTCAAAATTCATCTATATAAAAACAGCGCCTGTGGGTACAGACGCTGGAAAGCCAATAAAAAGTCCCGGCATTGCTGCCGGGAAAAGCTATTATACGAATTGTCACTTAGTAGGAAAAGTAGCTGAGAAACTGCGGAAGTTCTGCTTCCGGCAGTGTTTCCATGATTCTCAGCGCCATGTACTCCGGGCGACTGATTGCAGGCAGGAACTGCCGCGCATAGACTTTGCCTACGCGGGCACTGCCGACATCACGGATCATCCCTTTTTCGCTTAGTTTCTTCATTAGAGGGTAAATCGTTCGCGGATGCCACGAACCTTTGTATTGCTCGATGATCTGGCCTAGAACCTGCTGCCCTGTAATGGGGTGCCCGGCGTTCCAGATAATCTGCATAACTTTCATTTCGGACTCGTTCAGCCTTGTCTTTTTTCGTTCCATGTTTATGACCTCACTGAAAAGTTACTGCCCAATAGGTATACTGTCCTGCTTCCGTGCTGCAAAACCAGCATCCGATTCCCATGCTGGAATAGTTGGGCGACACGATGCTGGCGTAGTGGTCGGGGCTGCTTTGCCATGCAGCACAAACGCTGCTTGCGGATGCAAACGGACCGGCTGCAATGATTTCACCGCAGACTGCACCGGAATGGTCAAACGAGCCACCAGATGCAAAACTATCACAACGGGAGTTTGCAATAGAACTTAAGCCACCATCTACGGTCAGCGCAGGCAGACCAGCCGCGGCGCGCATGGCGTTGATATTTTCCGCTACCGCCCAGTAAGCTGAATCGGAACTGTCAATGCTCCACCACTGGTCAGTCCCTGCTGCAAGGTCAAACGGAACTGCACCATAGCTCATGGATACTTGCTGCGATGCCTCCGCCTGCTGCACAGGGGCAGCGGTTGCCGCAGGAACCTCGGTAGGGACTGGGGTAGGTTCCGCAGTCGGGGCTGCGATGGGAGCCGGTGTTGCGGTGGGCTCTGCTGTTGGCACCGGCGTAGGATCAGGCGTTGGTGCAGGAGTGGCAGTCGGCGTTGCTTCGCTGCTGGTTCCGGCGTGACCTCCACCAGTACGCTGCTTTCGAGTGTTTCAAGGGTTGTCGGCCGCTGTGCAGAGCATCCACATAGGGCAGCAACCATAAGAGTCAAAATCAGCATAGATTTTTTCATACGATTCCTCACAATCTATAAAGGTAAGTATACAGCGCGGACGCGGCGCAAATCAGGAGATTGCCCGCCCACATAAGCAGCTGCGGCAGCGCAATCGGGCTAATTAGAAAGGCAACGGCGGCAGAAGCTGCCGCTTCCCCATAGCAGCCATCCAGCAGCGCCAGCACAGCAGCAATACCTCCAAGGAGTGAAACCAGTCCACCGATGGCACCTACAATCCCGTACAGAAGATTGAGAAGAAAGCCAGCTGCAAAAAGCACCAACACGACCGGCACCGCAAGGATCCTGAGAATCCAGAGTAAAGCGACATTTTTTCTAAGTTGAATCAGCATAATTTCCACCTCCAGCTCCATCATACAGGAATGATTTTATTTTGCAAGGCTGTCGATTTACCGTTCCAATTCATCATCCGATTGAATCAGTGCATCCTCCGGTTCTTCTTCCAATTCTTCCGCTTCGCCCTCAATGATGGGCGCATCATTGCCCACATTCAGCAGGGCATCCAGTTCGGCAAGGCGGGCGCTTTTATCGCTCAGTTCCTGTTCCTGCAAGAACGGCTGTTTCAGTTCTTCCTCTGCATTGGCGAGCTGTTTTGTAAGCTGTTCCAGACTGCCATGCAATCGGCTCAAGTCCTGCGGCAGAGCGGAAGCATCACATTTTTGGAAGCGAATCATATTGCCGGCAGCGTCATTTTCCGAGTTCTGTCGTGTGCGTTGCCTCACCAACAAGGTGAGTATGGAATACCTTTTCCAGCGGTTTATATTCGACTGTGATCTCAAAGCCGGAGCATAATGACCTACCGGCACAGGTTTCGTTGCCCGCACTGCTGCACCGACAAGCCCCAGCAGCGCCTTACCTGCATCCTCGCGCTTATCGTAGGTTTTCCCGTCCAATTCAATAGAAAAGATGAGCTTCTTATCGACATCGTAAGACTGGTGCGCTTTTGCGGTCTGAATATCCTGCTCAAACGCACGGATTCGATGCTCGGTTCCTTTTGATTTGGCGCGGGAAAGCCACGGCTACCGCATCTTCCAATCGGTAATGCTGGCTGGTGTAGGCAGCTTTCAGGGTCCGCAGCCGCGCCACTTGAATATCCAAGTCCATTTTTTCCTTGATCATGGGGTTACCCGCTGCCAAAGCCTTGACTTCGGCATAGGTGAGCGCAGCTTCGTCAAGATCCTCGCAACTGCGGGCTGGGGATTTTGACGTCATAATCTGCGAAATAAACTTCTGTTTATTCTCGACAAGCTGCCAGCTGTACGAATCAAAAGTTGACTCTGTAACGTAAATAAATATGGAAACTTCCTTGTTCAGGTTGCCTTGACGCACCATGCGTCCGTTGCGCTGGGCAATATCAGCAGGTCGCCACGGGCAGTCCAGATGGTGCAACGCAATAAGCCGGGTCTGCACGTTGGTGCCAGCGCCCATCTTCTGGGTACTGCCCATCAGGACGCGCACGATACCGTTTCTGACTTTTCCAAATAGTTCAGCCTTTTTTGTTTCGGTGTCTGCATCGTGGATGAACTGGACCTCCTCTTTCGGGATGCCTTTGGCGACCAACTTGTCGCGCACATCGTTGTATACGTCAAAGCCGTCCTCCTTGGGTGTGCTAAGGTCGCAGAAAATCATCTGGGTGGAGCGCTGCTCCTTGGTCTTTTCCCATATCTCATATACCTTATCCACACAGGCGTTGGCCTTGCTGCCGGGGTCATCCGGTAACAAAGGATTCATAAGCCGCTGGTCCAGTGCAAGTTTTCTGCCGTCATTGGTGATGCGCAGCATGTTATCTTCCGTGGGCTGCACTTTTCCGTTTCGGACCTTTTCGGCGCGGTCTGCCAAGCCTTTGACCATTCTTTTCTGGACTTCACTTGGCTGTAACACTATATTGGTGGGCTTGCCGCCTGTCAATTCCGGCACCGGCAGATGCAGCATATCAGCGGTCTGGATGTCCGCAGACATCTTAAAAAGGCTCATGAGTTCCGGCAGATTGTAAAACCGTGCGAATCTGGTTTTTGTGCGGTATCCTGTACCAGTTGGGTTAAGCTCAATCGCTGTAATGCTTTCCCCAAAGGTCGATGCCCACGAATCGAAGTTGAGCAAGCCCTCTTTTTCCAACAAGCCCCTTTGCAGATAGCGCATCATGACGTACATTTCCGTCATGGAGTTAGATATGGGTGTACCGGTCGCAAACACGATACCATGCCCACCAGTCACCTCATCAAGATACATACACTTCATCAGCATATCACTGCTTTTCTGGCTTTCTGTCTGGGAAATGCCCGCAACATTGCGCATTTTGGTGGCAATCATGGCGTTTTTGAAATAATGTGCCTCATCCACCATCAGGCTGTCAACGCCCAGATCCTCAAAGGTGACGACGTCATCCTTGCGCTGCTGGTCGTTGAGCTTATCCAGCTTTTTCTTAAGCTGCTTTCTCGTGCGTTCCATCTGTTTGATGGTAAAATTCTCAGCACGAGAGCTTTTCAAAAGTGCGATTTGGTCAATGACATCGTCGATTTGCCTTTGCAGGTACATATGCTGGCGTTCTGCCGAAAGCGGGATTTTCTCGAACTGACTGTGCCCGATAACGATGATGTCATAGTTGCCGGTCGCAATTCTGGCGCAGAATTTCTTGCGGTTTTCCTTTTTGAAATCTGTTTTCTTTGCTACCAGAATTTCAGCGTTTGGATAGAGCAGGAGCGCTTCGGATGCCATCTGCTCGGTCAAATGGTTGGGAACCACGATCAGCGTTTTACTGCAAAGCCCCAGTCGTTTCTTCTCCATGGCACTGGCCACCATTTCATACGTCTTGCCCGCACCCACTTCGTGCGCCAACAGGACATTGTTGCCGTACAGCACATGGGCAATGGCGTTCAACTGGTGCGGGCGAAGGGTGATTTCCGGGTTCATGCCCGGAAATTTCAGGTGACTGCCATCGTACTCGCGGGGACGCAGCGCGTTAAATTTTTCATTGTAGATGGCGACCAATCGCTGGCGGCGTTCCGGCTCCTTGAAAATCCAGTCTTGGAACTGCTCACAAATCTGGCGCTGCTTTTCCTGTGCAGCCTGCGTCGCCTCCTTATTCAGCACCCAAGAAACGCTTCCGTCAGCCGCTGTAACTTTATCCCGAATTTGGGTAGAACGCAGGTTCAGGGCATTCTCCGCAATCAGGTAGGCGTTGGCGCGGTTCGTACCGTAGGTCACCGTTGCTTTGATATTGCCGTCACCAAATTTTTTGTTGGTAATGGCCCAGCTGCCGGTATACGCAGCGAATTCCACTTTGACCATCCGCCGCGTGTAGTAGGGGGCATCCAACAGTTCCTCCAAAAACTGCTGTACATACTCTGCGGGAATCCAAGTAGCGCCCAGACGGACGCTGATTTCACTGGCTTCCAAGTCCTTGGGCTGTACTTTTTCAAGTGCTGCCACATTGACTTGAAACTGAGGATCATTCGTTGCCACCGCTTTTGCTGCCTGCAACTTTTCGCGGACATTACCTGACAGGTATTCATCCGCAGGCAGGTAGATAGGGTTGCCATCGGTATCGACCTTTACCGGGTCACGGAAGATAATGCCTGTAAGATCATTGATGACGGTTTCGGTGGTTTTCCCGGTCAGCTTGGACATATACCCCAAGTCAACGTGTCCCTGCTCGGAGAGACTGAGCGCCAGCGATTCCTCGGCGGTATCCACATGGTCAACTGCCTGTGCGGGGCGGATCGTCCGTTTGGTGAACATATCCGTCTTGCCCTTGAAGTTTCCCTCATCGTCCAGAACTTCCAAGGAGCAGAGCAGGAAGTAGCCGGAATCCTCGCGGAACGCGGATGCCGTGCCACGGCTGTTGATAAGCCCATATTTCTTGCGGTAGGCATCGTATTGGTCGTTCAGACGGGCTTGCAGCTTTTCAATATACTCATCCGGGAAGTTCTCCAGCTGGGCATTGATCAGTTCGCGGCAGGTATCCCGCAGGGGCACTAGTGCGCGTATGCGGGCTAACGCGGTCTCTCCGCCCTTTACCACACGCATCTTGGAGTTTTCGCGGTAGTAAATGACGTCATCCTTTACCGTATAACTGAAATTGCGCACATTGGGGTCCGCATCAATGGTGCCGCTTTCTTCTTCGGCATATTCCTGTTCGTCCACCAATGTGTACTCGGCGTGTAGGGTAGAAAGCGCTGCATCCAGTTGCTCCGCCAGCGGGCTTTGCACATTCGGCACACAGGTAGAGCGCATTCCGTAGGGACCGCTGACCATCTGCATTTCACCGCAGACCATTTCTGGGTGGTCGATGAAATACTGGTTCAGCGGGATTCCGTTTTCGGTTTCTCCAACATGTATCCACGGTGCGTCCTGCTCCAAGACTCTGCCGCGCTTTTGCAGAAACAGAATGTCGGAGGTCACTTCCGTACCGGCATTGCTCTTGAACGTGGTATTGGGCAGGCGTACTGCGCCGATCAGGTCGCACCGGGCGGCAAGATATTGGCGCACGTCCTCGGACTTTTTATCCAGTGTGCCGGAAGTGGTGATGAACGCCATAATGCCGCCGACACGCAGTTTATCTACCGTCTTGGCTAGAAAGTAATCGTGAACTTGAAAGTGCAGCTTATCATACCGGCGGTCGCCGACCTGATACTGTCCAAACGGTACATTGCCGATGGCAAGGTCAAAGAAGTTGTCCGGCAGGTCGGCTTTTTCATATCCTGTAATTTGGATTTTTGCTTTCTGGTAAAGCTGCTGCGCGATACGACCGGACAGGCTATCCAGCTCCACGCCGTACAGCTTGGCATTGTGGGTATCGAATTTGCTGTGCCGATGGCCGAAGAACGCGCCGACACCCATGCTGGGTTCCAGCACATTGCCGCCCACACAGCCGATATGCTCCAAGGCGCGGTACATGGCGTGAATGACCGCAGGCGGTGTGTAAAAGGCTGTCAGGGTGGATTCCCGCGCAGCGGCGTATTCATCCTCGGTCAGTAGGGTTTTCAGCTGCTCATATTCGGTATGCCAGTTATCCTTGCCGGGGTCAAAGGCATCTGCCAAACCACCCCAGCCAAGATAGCCAGCCAGAATGTCCTGTTCCTGCTCACTTGCAGGGGCACCACCGGATGCCATGCGCTGCTCGATTTCTTTCAGCGTGCGGATAGCTTGCACATTGACAGCGAACTTTGCTTTCGGACCTTCCGGCACGGCAGGTTCATACGGTGCAAGGTAGTTCGTGCGATCATACTCGGCAGGTTCCTCACGCGCAGCAAGGCGGTCTACATCCTGCATGACCTGCGATACAAAGGTAGATTCTTCCGGCTCATCTGCGCTGATTTCCGGTTCCTGTTCCTCGATTTCGTTGATGTCCACTTCCATCAGGGAATCAAAATCGAGTATTGAGAGAAATTTTCTATTCATCTCTTCCAAAGAAGAGAACTTCTCTTGTGCATACAGGGTATCATCCACGAGCTTGCTGATTGTGCAATGCTCCAGATCCGCATTGACCTGAATCGTATGCTGCTCGTCCTCGGTGGTGGTATAGCCCAGACCAATTTGGGTAAGGTCGGAGAAATCCGGCTCGGTGATTTCAAACTCGTCCTTGAGGTAGTCCTCGATATAGGAGAGGGCCTGCTCACGCTGCTCCTGCACCAGAGATTCACGCTGCTGTTCGGATAGCACCATGCCGCCGTTACGGGGATTGGTGTCCAGCAGCTGTTGGAACTGTTCTCGGCTGACGGCGCGGCCTACCAGCGGGAAATCTTCATTGCGCAGGTGGACATCGAATTGTCCGATGCTCTCTACTGTAAACCGCTGGTCATTTTCAAGGTAAACGGTGCTACCCACTTCGCAGACAGGTTTCTTGTCAGGGATGGGTGGCGGCAGGGGCTTCGACTCTGCCTGCCTGCTTATCCATGCAGGCATCTTCTCGCGTTCTGCATCCGTCAGGTAGCGGTCCATTCGGACAAGATATTCCAACCGCTTGCCGACCTCTTTCCATTTGAGTTTCTTCTCATACCGCAGGCCATCCTTGAAATCGTAAAGGATGCTGAATCCTTTACTGTCAAAGTTCACGAAGCCGCTTCCACCGTCAGCAAACGTCCAAGAAAAACCGCCGATGCCGTACTCTTTTTTTAGGAAAGCAACAGTTTCCTTTTCCGTTTTCTCCTGCTGGAAATGGTTGTAAATGCGGTACTTGCCGCCCTCAAAGACACTGCCTCTTGTAATGATGACGTTCACATCATCTTCCGTTATGTGACTGCCATCGTCCGGCTGGGGTTCTTTGTAGTGGTAAGTGGGCAGGACTGCTTTGATTTTTTCGTCCTGTTCTTCCTCGGAATAGATGTCGTCCACTTCCAACGTGCCCACTTCATCACCGCGAGAAGCATTTTCCGGCAGGTCAAAGGACAGCTGCTCGTCCTGACTGACAGCTTTTTTCGGGTCAATGGCCGCGATGAGTTCGTGGTTATCGACCAGTGTGGAGATAGCAGCAGTAACGCTGTGCCACGACAAATGCGATTCCGCGCTGCGGGTCAGGTAGGACCCCTGCCAGACAAGCAGACCATTGCTTTCTTTATAGAATCCAACGCGGGTATCATCTTCCAGCAGAAGCTCCGTAAACACGACCTTGTAGCTCTCGCGGATATACCGAAGTCGATTGATCAGCAGCGGTGTTTTTACTGAAAAAGGAAAGGATGTCCGCATTGGAAGCGCGCGAGGTCGTGTCCGCTTTCAGCAGGGACGGCAGCAGCTCTGCCGGAAAATTTCAGGCAAAGAAAAAGCGGAGGGCGATGGTTCGCTCTCCGCAGCTGCGGGTTCTTCGGTTATACTTCGTACAGCATCGGAAGGATCATTTCTTCTGCCTGTTGCTTCAGGCTGTTGCACATCTGTGCCCAGCCCAGCGGGTTCGTCTTGCGGTCGGGCATCTGCGCTTTCTGCATCAGGTCGTGCAGCGTCTTGTCCACCATCTGCTGTGCGTCCAGCCCCATCTTGCGGCAGCTCGGCAGCAGCGTTCCCTCCAGCATCATCTGGTCGCACAGGTTCGGCTCGTTCTGTTCCAAGTAGTCCAGCCGCATTCTGCCGTACCGGTTCAGGTTGGTTTTCTTGGCTTTCGGCAAGCTCAGGTTCGGGATCTGGTATCCGATTACGTTCGTGTACATCATCTGTGACAGCCTCCTCTCGACTGGTCGTTTGTGTGGGTGATTGAGTATCTGTATTATGCACTGGTTCAGCCTGAATTGCAACACTGTCGCGGGCAAGCTGCATGACCTCGTGCCCCAACTCATCCAGCAAAGGTTCTGCCGCTGCCTGCACATAGCCGCCCAAGCAGAGGGAGATTCGGCTGGTATCAAACTGGGTGACATTCTGGAAAGCCGGAAAATCTTCTTCCTGCACCGGGATACCCAAACGGATGCAGATCATGTACAGGGTGCTTTGTGCAGCAACTTCCTGCAAGATGAACCGCTGATCTTCCGGGTGGCTCCAGCCCAGTGTACTGTCCTCTATTGAATTTGCCATGACACGATTGGCGCGGTCGGACAGGGATACAACTTGCTCGGTTGCCCGATCCATTAAGCTGCCCACGGAGTTGACCTGCATAAGAAGTGGACGGATGACATCTGTCACTTCCCACGGTGCAGCAGCCTTGTCGCCGGTGAGAACGGTATCTATCATGGAGAACACTCGTTTGGCAGTGGGCACACCCTGATGGCGTTGCAGGATGATGATGCTTTTACTGCCGTACATGACCTTGCGGTGTGCCTGTTCATTCCAGTATTTCATAGTAGCGCAGGCGGTGGCATCCGGGCGCTGGGCGTGGATCAGCAGCTGGTTCAGGTAGGTGGTGTGGTAGTTATGCGCTGCCGTATACAGGAACCGCCGCCAGTTTTCCGGTGAGGCTGTGACCTGCGTAGCGGTCTGCTGTGCCAGTTGGAAAATATCTTGTGGATTTGGCATTGCTTCACCTTTCCGGTTCGTCCTGAACCTGTTCTTTTTGGCGCTGGGCTTCGACTTCATACAGTTCCGGAAGTAGGTGGCTCACATCCTTGAAGCCAATACTGTCCACATAGTAGGCAGTTTCTTTTCCGTTTTTTGTTGTGACCACAATATCACTGGTTGAAAGAGAGCACATATGATAGCGCAGCGGACGATTAGGGGCATTGAACTCCTGAAAGCATCTGTCCAAATCGTAATCCGCAGGAAGGTTTGCTATGTAGACGCTGCTGTAATCGGCTGCATGGATGCGGCTTTTGGAATAGGCATAATTCATAAAGCGATATTCGCAACCACCTTTTGTAATTTGATAGATTTGGAGTTTATCCAGATTGTCTCCCGGCTGGGGGTGTTCAGGGGCAACATAGCAGCCGGTTCGAAAGTTATCCTCTGCATATTGCTGGATATGACAGCCATAGTGCCCGACATAAGCATGGGTTACGTCAATGCTTTTTACCGCCCTAATCCGCTTTGTTCCGTCCGCATTTGTCTCAATCACGCGCTGACCGTCACGCACCTGAAATAGTTCCCGGCCATCTCGGTTCAAGAACCGCGTGAATTGCAAACTGCTGCATAGCTCATGTGCGTAAAGCCATTCTGTAATGTGCATATCCTTTTCCACTTGTACCCATGTATAACCATCCCGCTGGGTATAGGTATGCGGTCGTACCCGGTCCACACCAATAACTTCTACAAGTTTCTTAGCCATTTGGGGGATTTGTGCATCACTACGATCAGCGTAGGGGCCGCGGTAGTCATCGCACAGGTAATTGATGCCATTTCGCACCTGTATGATTGCAACCGCTCCGTCCGGATTCTGACGATCTATCCCTACCACCAATCGTGCATAAGGGCATCTTGCCCGTTCATTCCAAGTGCGTTCGTTGTTATAGGGCATTTCACGCAGTTGAAGATAACGCTTTTTCAAATCTGCGATATTATCAAAAAATTCCGTTGGTGTTTGCTTTTCAAATTGCTCCGGAAACGCACGGGTCATAGCATCCGGAATCAAGTAATACCGATACTCTGCCATATCAGCGTTCCTCCTCATGTGCTTGCTCATGAGCCATCTGTCGAAAATAGCTTTCCAGAATTTTCAAGATGCGGTTTTCCATCTGCTGCTTTGTACAGCCGGTCGGAAAATACTGCGCCACTTTGCTGACGTTGATGTTCAGCACCGGCTCACGCGGCGCAACGCTCGGTTTCTGCGCCGACATGATTTCTTCCAACTTGTCCGGTGTCAGGGTTCCTTCTTTGCTGGCTTCTTTCAATTTCTGTGCTTGCGAGAGGGATGGGGTGCAGTCCTGTGCTTCAGCATAATCGAGGAAACTCTGCTGCTCATCTGGGGTAAGGTAGGAAAGTTCGACAGCGGGGTTGAATTTCAGGGTGCCACTGTCCACTTTCTTTTGCAAGTCAGGAATGAGGCTGTTAAGGCGAACATACCGTCTTACTTGCGTACCACTATCTCCGGCTTGTTGCCCGACTTCATGGGCGCTTTCCAACTTCCAACCAACTTGGTTGGAAGTTTCTTGGCGGCGTTCTCCTTGATGACTAATGGCTTCCAACTTCATCGCATACGCCCTAGCTTTTTCCATCGGGCTGATATGTTCCCGCTGGATATTGGCATCCACCATGTCAATGATAGCTTGGTCGTCATCAACATTCCGCACCTGCACCTTGATTTTATCCAGCCCTGCAAGCTGCGCTGCATGAAAGCGCCGGTGTCCAGAGATGATTTCATAGCCGCCCTCGGCACGGGGGCGCACGGTCAGGTTGGTAAGTACGCCGTTTTCCTTGATGCTGTCCACCAATTTCTGCATATCTTCATCGTCACGAACCTCAAAGGGGTGATTGACAAAAGGATGCAGTTCAGAAAGCGGTACTTCCGTTACTAGGTCGCCGCTTTCTCGTTGGCGGTCAGCCTCTGAGGAAAACATATCAGCGATCGCGGGCATCTTCATCGCGTTCATAAACTTGTTCTTCGCGGCCATGACCTAATACCTCCTGCGTAAATTCAACGTATGCTCTTGCGCTGCTGCTTTTGGGTTCGTACAGGATAGTGGGTGCTGCAAACGCCTGACTTTCCTGCACTTTGACGTTATAGGGGATTTCCGTAGTAAATACATGGAGCGTTCTCCCATACTTGGCGCGGACATCATGGGCATAATGCTCTGAGACTTTCGTATGCTGGGTCATCGTCAGCAAAACGCCCCTGATATGCAGTCCGGGGTTGATTTTGCGCTGCACGCTGGAAATCGAATTTGTCAGCTGCGACATACCAACAACCGAGAACGGCTGCGCCTGCATCGGGATAATAACCTCGTTGGCAGCGGACAGCGCGTTTGTCAGCAGAAGCCCCACGGAGGGGGAGCAATCAATGATGCAGTAATCATACTGGCTGCTGTACTGCTCCAGACAAGTTTTCAGCAACACCTCGCGGCACATCATGGTGCCCATAGCCAGTTCAAAGCTGGCCAGCCGGAGATTGGACGGAATGAAATCCACCTGCGGTGCAGAATCATCCGTGCGCTTGCTCTGATAAACGCACTCTCTGTGGGAGAGGGGCTTTTCATAGGCAACTTTCATCAGCAGCTCTGTGATTGTCTGCTCAAGGTCCTGCTCAGGCGGGATACCGCAGTAGCAAGACAGATTGCCCTGCGGGTCAAAGTCCACCATGAGTACGCGGTAGCCTTGCTGGGTAAGGGCAATGCCCAAGTTATACGCGGTAGTCGTTTTGCCCGTACCGCCTTTCTGATTTGCGATAGCAATAGTTTTCATCTGGTTTCCTCCAAAATATCATCCAAGCTGATACAGTGCTTTTGGTATTCCTGCGTGACCTGCACCAGCGTGTCGTTATAGTCCTTGCCGATAGGCGGCGGGCGGTCTTCCACGGTTTTGCCGCTGCCCTCCAAGTGCTTGATAATGTCCTGCGTTCTGGTTCTACCAGCTTCGTCATTATCAAGGCACAGGACAATGTGGGTTATGTTCGGGTAGTATGTAAGAAACGCATCCAGTGCGGCGTAGTCCGTACCGCCCAGCGCCAGATAGTGAACACCGCGCCAGTTTCCGGTGTGCTGCATGATTTTCAGTGATGCGCCTGACATGGCATCTATCGGCGCTTCGTACACTTCCACCGCGTCGGCTGTAGCAGCAGCTTCGATGTAAAACGGATATATCTTTTACTTCCGGGAATATCGCGGCGAAACTGGATTTGCGAACAACCGCGCAAGCTGCCACCTTTGGGTTCACCGTTTCCATCGCGTCCGACAAATACGCAATTCGGATGATCTTTGAAGCTCGTCTGATACAGGATTTTCTTTTGCTTACAGATCGTCAGAACATTGGGGTGGATGCAGCGCTTGCGAAGATAGGCGGTAGCAGCGTAGTTGTTCTTATCTGGCTTCGGCAGCCTGAATTCCTTTGCCGGTTTCGTCTCGGCAGGGGGTGATGGCGTTTTTACAGGTTGGAAAGAAGGACGGACACCGCCCTGTATCCGATTGATTTCCCGCACCGCTTCTACAAACGAAACACCTTCAACCGCTATGAGATAGTTCAGCGCGGTACGGCCGGTAGCTTTCGTTTTGAAGTACGTCCACGAACCATCCTCTGCAAAGGTCAACGAACTGTGCCCTTTGTGGCGGAATTGTCCGGGTCCTTCCGGTTTGAAGTTGTCCGGCTCACATAGCTGCATATACTGGTACAGATTCATCTGCTTCGCTTGGGCGATTTCCTGCTCTGTTACACCGGGCATACTCTACCACCTTATTCTGTTTTCCTAACTGTAATTTATATTCTCAGTATCACTATAATCAGTCTAATTATTATCAGTATTAGTTCCGTGTGATTTTCAAGAATCCAGAAGTGTGAAAATCACATATCAAGAATCACCTTTTTCACAGCTCTTAACATTTATCGTTGCTGCGAAGTTTTTTACATAAATCAAATTCGGTCTACCAAGCCCCTGTCGCTTGCGCTCGATAAGCCCTGCCTGCTTTCCAGTTCCACCATCAGGCGCGTGGCTTTCTGGTTGCCACAGTTCAGTGCATCCATGATTTCCTCCACAGTGAAGATAATGTAAACCTTGTTCTGTGCATCTAACCATTGATTTTTCAGCGACAAACTCATTCGATCCAGCAGAATCCCATACAGTACTTTGGCATCGGTGGACAGCTCCCTGAAGTTCGGCTCTGTAAATAGCGCTTTGGGTATGCGGTAAAAAGAGAACTGCTCGGCTTGAGCGCCGTAAAAAATATTCGTATTGCATCTCACTTCTCCTGCCTAAAAATGGGTGCATTTAAGAAAACCCACAAAACTACATTTTGTAAGCCATTACATATTGTATTTTTCTTATCTTT
>ENA-OQDT01001092-OQDT01001092.1-human-gut-metagenome-genome-assembly--contig:-NODE-1092-length-16638-cov-4.427594_pt1 | contig 16638 bp, 16 predicted proteins | sample MGYA00242786_ERZ504617 | MGnify/ENA primary metagenome ERZ504617 (study PRJEB26092, sample SAMD00036337) | human gut metagenome | host: Homo sapiens | study: EMG produced TPA metagenomics assembly of...
GTCCTATTTTCCAATATTTTTACAGTCTATTCTTATTTATAATCATCTGCGCTATCCTTTTGCGAAAGTAGGCTATTTTATTAGATTATTCATTTTAAAAGCCTTTTCAATTCTGGATTGAAATTCTTCCTCTTGTTCAAGTTCATAATCCTCTTCATTCTCTGCTTCACATTGTGGACATATGTAGTCTTTCAAAAACACATCATCAAACGAAAAGTCTGATAAATTGTCAATGCCATAAAAATTTCCACACACTTCGCATTTATAATACATTTCATCAGGGTTCAAAGGATAAAGACTGATCATTCCATTTTTAACCGATGATTTTTAAATAAAGCATATAGATAATACCTCCGTTACTGTTTTGGTACTACCATATATCACTCGTTTTCTCTATATTATCAAGTAATATAGAACACAAAAATTCATCTAATTTTCATCAACTAATTGTGTTAATTATGCTTTTTAAACTGTACTCGGTTTTCTTTCTTTTTTAGCCCCCCTCCGTTCGCTCCACATTACTGCGTTTATTTTTTCACACATCACAAATAAACATTTCTGTATAATCGACCCAATCTCAATATTCCTGTCTATCCAACCATAAAATTTCCTAGATTTTTAAAGGCTTTTAGGACATTTTTTGCGGTATTATTTCCAGTAACCAAAACTATCGAAATCCCCTTATTTCAAGCCTTTTTCACACTATCAATTATGTACTTTAGTCAACAGAACAACCGTCTCCACGTGAACTGTCTCGCAGAACTGATCCACCGCCGTCATCTTCTCCACGCGATATCCTGCCAGCTGCATCATCTCCAGATCACGTGCCAGACTGGTCATCTTACAGGAAATATATACAATCTTATCCACCCCATAATTCAAGATCTTCGGAAGTGCCTTCGGATGAATTCCGTCTCTCGGCGGATCCAGTACGATCACATCCGGCTTCTCTTCAATCTCATCAAGTACCTTAAACACATCTCCGGCAATAAATCTGCAGTTGGAAAGTCCGTTTCGGACAGCATTTTCTTTTGCTGCCTCGACTGCTTCTTCAATAATCTCGACACCGATCACTTTCTTCGCAACCGGAGCAAGCACCTGACCGATTGTTCCTGTTCCGCTGAACAGATCGAATACAACCTGATTATCAATATCTCCAATGTATTCTCTTACAGTTTCGTACAGCACTTCTGCACCTTTTGAATTTGGCTGGAAGAAGGAAAATGGTGTAATCTTGAATTCCAGTCCGAGAAGCTTCTCGTAAAAGAAGTCCTGTCCATAAAGAATTCTTGTCTCATCACTCTTCACGACATCGGACAGAGAGTCATTCAATATATGAAGGATTCCAACAATCTTTCCTTCTAATTCTAATGCCAGAAGTTCTTCTACTAATGGAGTCAAGTCATATTCTTCCTGCGTTGTCGTTACAAGATTCACAAGAATCTCGCCTGTTGTATCGCCTCGTCTTAAAAGAAGATGGCGAAGATAACCGACATGCTGCATTTTCTTGTAATAACTCACATTTCTTTCTTTGAAATAATTCAGCACACAAAGGAGAATCTTATCCATATCTTCATGGACAAGCTGACAGTCTCCTGCTGTCAGTACATCATAAGTACTTCCTTTTTTATGAAGACCGAGAGATAACGGACCATCTTTGAATTCATCTCCAAAAGAAAATTCCATTTTATTACGATAATGGAAATTCCTTCGGACTGTGCTTCACACCTTCAAAAAACATATTCACCTTTTACTACCGGATCCATGATTCTGCGGATCTGTCCTTCTTTCATCTTCACCTGCTCTTCATATGGCATCGTCTGATACATACAGCCACCACAGGCCGGAAAGATACTACAGACCGGCTCTCTTGTCTCTAATGGAGATTTCTCCAACACTTCAAGAAGTCTTCCTTCTGCATTTCCTCTTTTAAATTTATTTATCATAAAACGGATCTTCTGTCCCGGAATCCCATTTTTCACAGTAACATACTGTTCTTCCTCCGGAACAAATACAATCCCCTTGTTTGGGAAATCTACACGTTCAATAATACCCTCGTAGATCTGACCTTTTTTTCATCCTAATCTCCTATCAATTCTAATCTATTTTAACAGAAAAACAGACAGGATGGTTTCTTCTCTCACCCTGTCTGCACTTTTGCAATTCACTCAAGAATTATACCTGATCATCCTCGCTGAAGTAATCATCAAAATCGTCATCAAAATCATCTTCAAAATCATCAAGATAATCCGGTGATACGAAACGATATACTGCATAAGCGATTGCAGCTACTGCTGCTACTGCTCCGATGATAGCCAGTGTCCAGATTACTGTGTTCTTCTGCTTCTCAGCCTCATTCTTATGAAGAATCTCGTTCAATCTTGTTTCTGCAATGATGTCTTCTATTCTCTTGTTCATATTAACACGTCCTTTCTTCACCTTTTGCGGTGACAGATAATCTGTGTTTATTATAACACCTGACGATTCATATTACTACTGATTTATCATTTTTTTATAACTTTCTCATACCTTTACAAGCTTGGCAAATTTTGCAAACATCTTGCGTGTTCCGACACTGTCAAATTCAATTGTAACCTCGTGATCTCGTCCACCTTCTTTGATATCCGTTACTGTTCCTTCCCCAAACTTCACATGACGCACACGGTCTCCGGCCTCATATCCAAGTGGACCATTCCCACCTGCTGCCAGCTGACTGCCTTTCTGCAGGGATGCCAGTGCCTGATTTCCTGTAAGTTGCTTACCTGTCCCCTGATTCTTCGCAGGTGTCATTCCGCCAAATGTTCCTCCAAATGCCTGTGCCCTGAACGCTTCCCTGGCACGTGCATATGTATTCTGCTGTGCTGGCATCTCCGTCTCCTGGGTAAACTTCTTGTTTCCTGTATCAAGCAGTTCCCTCGGGATCTCTTTCACAAATCTTGACATCGGATTGTACTGTGTCTCACCGTGCACCATTCTTCTGCGCGCACTTGTCAAAGTCAGTTCCTGCTCTGCCCTTGTGATTCCAACATAACAAAGTCTCCGCTCTTCTTCCAGTTCTTCTCTGTCTCCTGCATTAATACTCATATATCCCGGGAAAAGCCCATCTTCCATCCCTGCAAGATAAACACGTGGAAATTCAAGTCCCTTTGCACTATGTAAAGTCATCAGAACAACATATTCCTGGTCTTCATCCAGACTGTCAATATCCGCAACCAAAGCAACTTCTTCAAGGAATCCGCTCAATGTTGCCTTTTCATCTTTATCCTGACAACTTTCCTCATAAGTTGCCGCTTTACTGATCAGCTCGTCTATATTCTCTTTTCTTGTTTTCGCCTCTTCTTTATCTTCATTTTCAAGGCTTTCTATATATCCTGTCTTCTCAATCACTTCCTGTAAAAGATCTGTGATGTTCATCTCTTCTGCCAACGTCTTAAAATACTCGATCAATGCCGCAAAAGAGTCCAGTTTTGTTGCACTTCTTCCCACTCCTGCGATCAGACCCGGTGCCAGTAATGCCTCATAAAAACCAATTCCACGTTCTGTCGCAGACTCCTGAATCCGGTTAATTGTTGTAAGACCGATTCCTCTCTTTGGGACATTAATGATTCTTCTAACCGCAACATCATCACGTCCATTGTCGATTGTCTTGAGATAAGCAAGAAGATCCTTGATCTCTCTTCTCGCATAGAAATTTACACCGCCGACAATCTTATAAGGAATATTCATGGCAATAAATTTCTCTTCCAGCAGACGGGATTGTGCATTCGTACGATAAAGAACTGCACTGTCATTATATGAACCTCCCTGTCTGACAGCACTTTTGATATCTTCGCCTATGAAATCCGCCTCATCAAATGCAGTATCAAACTGACGCAGACGAATCAGTTCGCCTTCTCCGTTCTCTGTCCAAAGTGATTTCTCCTTTCTTCCGCGGTTATTCGCGATCACACTGTTTGCTGCATTCAGAATATTCCCTGTAGATCTGTAGTTCTGCTCCAGTTTGATCACCTTTGCATCCGGAAATTCATGCTCAAAGTCAAGAATATTCCGGATATTCGCTCCACGGAACTTGTAGATTGACTGGTCATCATCTCCAACGACACAAAGATTCTTATATTTTCCTGCAAGAAGGCTTACCAGCTGAAACTGGACTGTATTTGTATCCTGATATTCATCTACCATAATATAGCGGAATCTTTCCTGATAACTCTCAAGCACATCCGGCTGTGTCTGCAAAAGCTGTACTGTCTTTACAAGCAGATCATCAAAATCCAGTGCATTATTCGCTCTCATCTGCGCCTCATACTCGCGGTAAACCTTAGCAATCTTCATCTTTGCAAAGTCTCCTCCGGCATTCAGTTCAAATTCATCCGGAAGGATCATCTCATTCTTGGCAGATGAAATTGCTGAAAGCAGACTTCTTTCTTTAAACACTTTCGTATCCACATCTACTTTCCGACAGACTTCCTTAATTAATGTCTTCTGATCATCTGTATCATATATAGTAAAATGATTCTCATACCCTAATCTGTCAATAAATCTTCTCAAAATACGCACACATGCAGAATGAAATGTGCTCACCCATACACTTTCTGCTCCAAAACCGACAAGCTTATCCACACGTTGGCGCATCTCTTCTGCCGCTTTGTTCGTAAATGTGATTGCAAGAATATTCCATGGGTTCACGCCACGTTCTCCGATCAGATATGCGATCCTGTGCGTCAGAACTCTTGTTTTTCCTGAACCGGCTCCGGCAAGGATCAGAAGAGGACCGTCCGTGTGGTAAACAGCCTCTCTCTGTGGTTCATTTAATTTATCATAAATGCTCATCTTTCCACTCCTTTAAAGTTATAAAGATATCTGTAAATGTATTCCCATTATCAAACACACGTTCCTGTTTGTCAACTACATTTTCCGGCCTTCTTATCTTTTGCTTGCTATCTAGTTTTAAATACTATATAATAAATGTATTGAGGTGATAACATGAATATAGACACAAGTAATCTGTTAAACAGCATTTTGGAAGAACTTTCTTCTTTAAGTTATGTGCATCCCGGCGATGTTCCGAATATTAATCTTTACATGGATCAAGTAACTACTTTTATGGATGAGCAGCTGGCTTCGACCAAACGTTACCCTGATGATAAGATCCTGACAAAGACCATGATCAATAATTATACGAAGAACAATCTTCTTCCGCCCCCGGTGAAGAAGAAGTATTCCAGAGAGCACCTGCTCCTTCTGGTCTTCATTTATTATTTTAAAAATATCCTTTCAATCAAAGATATTGAGACAGTTCTTGCACCGCTCACAGAGAAATATTTTCCGGATGGAAGCTCTTTTGAATTAGCGGATATTTACAAAGAAGTCTGCAAGATTGAAAAAGAACAGCTGGATTCCATCAAAGAGAATGTAACTGCTACTTATGAGAAATCTGCTGAGACTTTCACTCATCTTGCTGATGGCGAAGATAAGGAGATCTTACAGCAGTTTGCATTTATATGCAGCTTGAGTTTTGATGTATATATCAAGAAAATGATCATTGAACGGATCATTGATGACCTCTCTTCCAAGTCTTCAAAAAACGAAGAGAAAAAGAAAGGGAAATAAACATTTCTGTTTAAAACAAGATACAGCCTGCGAAAGACTTTATCAGGATCTTCCGCAAGCTGTATCTTTTGATTGATAAAAGGTATTTTATTGTAAGCTTAATTCTTAAGTGTTATTCTTCCGTTCCATTCTCTTCCTCAGCAAGCCCTACACGTTTGAAAACCATATCATATCCGTCATTCCCATAATTAAGAGAACGGTTCACACGACTGATTGTCGCAGTGGATGCTCCTGTCTTCTCCGCGATCTCCAGATATGTCTTCTGTTCACGGAGCATTCTTGCCACTTCAAATCTCTGTGACAATGAAAGCAGCTCATTGATCGTACAGATGTCTTCAAAAAATGTATAACACTCTTCTTTATTCTCAAGGCTTAAGATTGCCTGAAACAAATAATCTACTGCCTCGGTTCTGATCTTCTTACTCATACGAAACAATCTCCTTCTCAACCGGCTAATTATATGATGGCTTACGGCATACCATAAACCATAACAATACCTTTTGCCTTCTCAGGCCACTTTTTGATTTTAACACATTAAATTTTTAAAGTCCACCATTTCTTATGAATTTAAACTAAATTCTTGCGCAATTTTGAGTTTTTCTAAAACATTTTATGTAAAACACACTTTTTTCGTTGTTCTTCCTCTTTTAAGATGCTATAATAAATCTGTTATAAATATTTTGATACAAAAGAGAGGAGTACATGATTAATATGAAGTGCCCAATATGTGGAAAAGACCTGGATTTGCAGAATAAGCAGATTGGCACCAGCGAAAACGGGGATCCAATCTTTAATGAATATGCAATCTGCCATAGCTGTAAAAAGCAATGGAACCTTGATAAACAACGTGCAAAGAAGATCGCTGCCAAGAAAGCTGCAGAAGAGAAAGCAAAAGCTGAGGCTGAGGCCCGTGCCGCTGAAGAGAAGGCAAAAGCTGAGGCTGAGGCCCGCGCTGCTGAAGAGAAAGCGAAAGCTGAAGCTGCCGCTCGTGCTGCTGAAGAAAAAGCGAAAGCCGAAGCTGCTGCCCGTGCCGCTGAAGAAAAAGCGAAAGCTGAGGCTGCCGCCCGTGCCGCTGAAGAGAAACGAGCTGCCCGCAGAGAAGCAAAAGCCCGCGCCCGCAAAGAAGCGATTGCCCGCCTTGCTGCTGACAAAAGGGATTTTCAGAAGAGGAAGCTGAGCGTATCCTTAAGGAGAGAGCCAGAGCACGCAAAGCCGCTGCACAGAAAGCTGCCACTGCTCCCACTGATGCTACTGATGATTCCGAAGAGCAGAAATATGGGAATATTCCAGCGGAAGAGATCCGTGATAAGCGTGAAAAAGCAGTTCGCAAGGGATACGAAGATATGCTTGCAACTGATCCTGACAGTAAAGCTGCCAAGAAGAAAAAGAAAGAGGAAGCCGAAACTGCGAAAGCAAAAGAAGATGTAAAATCCAGAAAAATGGATGACTATGATGATGAGAAATCCTCTGATGATGAAGATGATGATGAATATGAATATGTAGACGAATATCCACGTTTCAGACCTGGGCGCATTATCCTTGGAATCATTTCCCTGCTTGCATTTGGTTTCTGTATTTATAAAGGTTTCGTAACAGGACTCAGCACATCAGGAGCTGACGTAACTTCTGCTCCAGGCATGAATTATGTCATTGTTGCTCTTTGTATGCTTGTCACTGCACTGTTATACTTCATCATGAATAACCGTGATACACTTTTTGCATTCCTTATCCCGATGATTGTCTATATCGGTAGTGCTGTTTTTGCTTTCCTGAAACATGGAGATGAATTCGAGCTTCTGATTTTAGCCGGTGTAAGTGGTGTACTTGCTGTTATTTCACTGATTCTCGCAATTGCTTCCCGCGGTGGAGATGATTACGATGATGAAGATGATTACGACGATCCATTTGAAGAAGAACACGATAATTAAAATCGCGTTGTAAATCTTTTTGGTTTCTAAGAACAATTTATATAAGATAATTACAAGGGAGTATCATTTTGCGATACTTCCCCTTTTTTGTCCTGATATGCATTTTTTATATCATATATCTAAAATATTTTTAGGTGTCAAAATTTTTTTTAGAATAGTTGTTGCTTTTTGTTGAATATGTGATAAAATGTAACCATAGGTATCTTTATATAATTAAAAATACACAACAAACACATACTCCTCAAAGATTTTTCTTTGGGGATTTTATCACAAAGAAAGGAGTAACTGACATGGCATCATTTATAGTAAATGGTCAGGAAGTCTCACCTTCAAAGAATCAGAAACTGTTACGGTTCCTGCGTGATGAACTGCACATTACCTCTGCAAAGGATGGTTGCAGCGAAGGCGCTTGTGGAGCCTGTACTGTTATCATTGATGGACAGACTTGCAAATCCTGCGTACCTGACACAGATTCATTGGCCGGAAAGAATGTCATCACAGTCGAGGGGCTTTCTGATTGGGAACAGAAAGTTTACACTTATGCTTACGGGAAGGCAGGCGCTGTACAGTGCGGATTCTGTATTCCTGGTATGGTTATGTGCACAAAAGCACTTTTGGATGTAAATCCGGAACCAACCGATGATGAGATTCGCTATGCGCTGCGCAACAACTATTGCCGCTGTACAGGATATGTTAAGATCATGGACGCGGTACGTCTGGCAGCTAAGATTCTGAAAGAAGGGGTTTTACCAGATGATGGAGATTCCAGCTGGACTCTTGGTTCCCGTGTTTCTCGTATAGATGTTGAAGAAAAAGTGCTTGGAACAGGTAAATATCCGGATGACTATTATCCAGAAGGAATGCTCTATGGCGCTGCTCTTCGTAGTAAATATCCACGAGCTCGCGTACTTTCTATTGATACCTCTGCTGCCGAGGCTCTGCCTGGCGTAGAAGCAGTTGTAACAGCCGATGATATTCCTGGGGAGAATAAGATCGGACACTTAAAACATGATCAGTATTCACTGATTCCGGTTGGTGGACTGACTCATTATCTCGGAGATGCAATTGCCCTTATAGCTGCAACTGACATGGCAACTGTAGAAAAAGCAAAGAAACTTATTAAAGTTGAATATGAAGTACTTCCTCATGTGCATACAGTGGAAGAAGCTGCTGCTCCGGATGCTCCACTTGTTTATGATGAAGAAGAGACTAACGTATGTGCTTATAAGCACATCAGCCGCGGAAATGCGGAAGAAGCAATCAAGAATTCCAAGTACGTGATCTCACATCACTTTGAGACACCTTGGACTGAGCATGCTTTCCTTGAACCGGAATGTGCTGTTTCTTTCTATGATGAAGACGGTGACATTTTCGTATATTCAACAGACCAGTCCGCTCACCAGACATTGCACGAAGTTACACTTATGCTTGGAACAGATAAAGTAAAAGTTCAGAACGCATTAGTCGGCGGTGGTTTCGGTGGTAAAGAGGACATGACTGTTCAGCATTTAAGTGCATTGCTTACTTACGTAACAAAGAAACCGATTAAGATGAAATTATCCAGAGCGGAATCCTTGCTTGTTCATCCGAAACGTCACCCATTCTACATGGATATGACAATGGGATGCGATGAGAACGGAGTGATCCAGGGTGTAAAAGCGATTGTTAAATCTGACACAGGTGCATTCGCTTCTCTTGGTGGCCCGGTTCTTGAACGTGCATGTACACATGCAGCAGGACCTTATCATTATGAAAACTTTGAAATTGAAGGAACTGCTTACTATACAAATAACCCACCTGCCGGAGCATTCCGCGGATTTGGTGTTACACAGACTTGTTTCGCAACAGAGACACTTCTGAACATGATGGCTGACAAGGTAGGCATTACGCCTTGGGAGATTCATTACCGCAATGCGATCCGCCCAGGCGAAGTACTTCCGAACGGACAGATTGTAGATAACTCTACAGGTCTTGTAGAGACACTGGAAGCTGTCAAAGAAGAGTATGATGCTGCACTTGCGGCCGGTAAGGCTGTTGGCCTTGGTTGTGCTATGAAGAATGCCGGCGTTGGTGTTGGTATCCCGGATACGGGACGTGTAAAATTAATTGTTGAAGAAGATGAAAAACTTCACATCTTCACTGGTGCTTCCTGTATCGGTCAGGGACTTGGTACTGTACTTGTACAGATGATCGTTACAAATACAGATCTTTCCCATGATGATATCGTCTATGAGCGAAGCAACACATGGATTTCACCTGATTCCGGTACAACTTCCGGTTCTCGTCAGACACTTGTAACTGGTGAAGCGTGCCGCAGAGCATGTGAAAAATTCATGGAAGCGAAAAACAGCGGTAAGTCCATGAAAGATATGATTGGAGAAACTTTCTACGGAGAGTATCTCGCTAAGACTCATCCACTTGGTGCAGATGTGCCTAATCCGATATCTCACGTTGCTTATGGATATGCAACTCAGGTCTGCATCCTTGATCCTAAGACAGGTAAGATTGAGAAAATGATTGCCGCACATGATGTTGGTAAAGCTGTCAACCCTCTCTCCTGCGAAGGTCAGATTGAAGGCGGTGTTGTAATGTCAATGGGATATGCACTCAGAGAGCAGTATCCAATCGATGAAAACTGTAAACCAATTGACAAATATGGTTCCTTAGGACTTTTCCGTTCTCACGAAGTTCCTGAGATTGAAGCAATCGTTATTGATAAACCTGGTCTGGATGTTGCCTGTGGAGCAATCGGTATCGGAGAGATCACATCCATCCCTACTGCTCCTGCAATCGCGGATGCATATTGCAGATTTGACGGAGAAAGACGCTACAGCCTTCCTCTTTCTAACACACCATACGAAAGGAAGAAATAATCATGGCAATTAAAAAGAGATTTCCTTACCGGGCAGCTCTGGTTGCCTGTAACGGTGGCTGCCGCGCAGCCGGCTCTGAAGACGGTGGATGCAAAGATGGCTGCATCGGATGTGGAGCCTGTATAGAAAAATGTAAATTTGGCGCAATTTCCATGAATGAATATGGCGTTGCCGAAGTAGACGAAGAAAAATGTATTGCCTGTGGACAGTGTGCAAAAGTCTGTCCACAGAACCTGATCAAGATTCACGAATGTGCAAACTACATTGTAGTAAAATGCTCTAACAAAGAAAAAGGAGCTGTTGCACGTAAACAGTGTGAAGTCAGTTGTATTGGATGCGGTATTTGTGAAAAAAACATGTACTGCAGGTGCAATTCATGTAGAAGATAATTGCGCAGTAATCCAGGAAGACATCTGCTTAAGCTGCGGAATGTGCTCTGTAAAATGTCCAAGACATGTAATCCATGATCTCCGCGGAGTATTTACAGCAGTAAGATAATACAAAAGCTATCGACTACGATAACAACACAGATATGTGTTAAGTTATTGTAATCGATAGCTTTTTTATCTACTCATCTTCATCCAGAAACTCGATATCATCATCGTCATCAAGATAATCTAAATCATCCAGATCATCCAAATCATCTAAGTCATCCAGATTTTCCAAATCATTCAAGTCATCTAAGTCATCCGGATCTTCATCAAAATCATAATCCTCTGTCGCATCTGCCTCATCAGCAGTTACTTCAATTTCGACGTCTTCCTCGTCCACATCAAACTTCTCTTCTTTAAAGTTCTCCACTTCATCTTCTTCCAGATCATCTTCAAGATCATCAAATTCATCCATGCTGACAACTGTTGTGCCCTTGTCTTCTTTCAGGACATTTTCCGGAAGACTCTCTATAATCTCATCCAGCTCATCAAAATCATCCAGATTCTCAACCAGTGCCCTTGCCTTCTCGACTTCATTTTCTGTAGAATGTTCTTCACGGATCTCTGCGGCTTTAAGTAAATTCTTTTTCTTACGTTTTCCGGATTCCAAAAGAAGCTGGATCCAGATACTAAGTGCACCAATTGCAACACAAAGTGCCACATGGATCATTCCGTTTTTATATGGCTGCAGATAAAAGATACTGCTGCCCGCTGCCATTGCTCCAAACACAGAAGAAGAAGCAATCAGCATAAAGTTATGAAACTTAATAGAAAGCAATGCACACACAAGACTGATACCCGCACAGATTCCATACATAATAAGATCCTGTGGTTTCATCAGATGTACACTGACAACAAAGACGAGTACCGCTACTGTCACAAATCCACCAATCTGCTTCTTCCATGCACCAAGCGCCGCCAATACAAGTCCCACACCTGCTCCTGCCGCCAATGCGATTGTCTGATCCAGATCTGCAATCGCTCCGACCGCAATTCCGGCTGCGCATCCTGCTGACAATCCTGCGATCACAGACCAGAAACGTACCAGTTTCAGCCCCGTCAGACATAACAGTACTGCTCCGACCGTTATAACGATCAGAGAAATAAATTCCATCTGACTCAAATGATGACTGCTTTCATTAAGTCCAGCCAGAACAACATCCAGGTCAAAATTCAGAATTGTATCAATCATATCATTTACATTCATTATTTACACCTTCGTCCCTTACTATTTATTACTCACTACTGCTCATTTTAGCAATTTTTTTTACTGATTACAAGTGTTCATTTCACCTTTCCATTGACTTCTTATTCTTCTCCACTTAAAATAGAAGAGAAATGCTATTGCTGACCGCATAATACTGTGAACAGCAATAAAATGCTAACATAAAGGAGTTTATTATGGAACAGTTAAGAATACCTGCTGGCTATCATTCCCCTCTTACAATTCGTGAGACAGAAGTAGCCATCAAAGAAGTGAAAGACCACTTCGAGCGTGCTCTTGCAAAGAATCTCCACCTGACACGAGTGTCAGCACCACTGTTTGTCCGTCCGGAATCCGGTCTGAATGATAACTTAAACGGTGTGGAACGTCCGGTTTCCTTTGACATTAAAGAACAGGATGGTTCTGTTGCAGAGATCGTTCATTCTCTTGCAAAATGGAAGAGATATGCATTGAAGAATTATAATTTCCATTCCGGCGAAGGGCTTTACACAGATATGAGTGCGATACGTCGTGATGAAGATACAGACAACATCCATTCTCTGTATGTTGACCAGTGGGACTGGGAAAAAGTAATTTCTAAGGAAGAACGTAACACAGAGACACTTCAGTACACTGTCCGCAAAGTCTACCGGGCTCTGAAAGATACAGAAGAATACATTTCCAGACGTTACAACTATATTGATCCTCTTCTTCCTGATGATATCTTTTTCATCACTACACAGGAGCTGGAAGACCTTTATCCGGATCTTACTACCAAAGAACGTGAAAAAGCGATTGCGAAGGAAAAAGGCGCAGTGTTTATCTCCAAGATTGGTGGCGTACTTGCTTCCGGCGAAAGACATGACGGTCGTGCTCCGGACTATGATGACTGGGAGCTGAACGGTGACATTATCGTTTACTATCCGGTTCTTGACATCGGTCTTGAACTCTCTTCTATGGGAATCCGTGTTGACGAAGACTCATTAAAGGCACAGCTCAAAGAAGCCGGATGTGAAGATCGTGCAGAACTTCCATTCCAGAAGGCACTGCTGAACGGCGAGCTTCCATATACAGTCGGCGGCGGTATTGGACAGTCCCGTATCTGTATGTATTACTTAAGAAAGGCTCATATCGGTGAAGTACAGTCTTCCCTCTGGCCTGAAAATGTAGTCGAAGCTGCTGCTGATGCCGGCATCCACCTTCTCTAAACACAAGACAGACCAGCCAATTATATGATAAAAAGCAGATTCGAATTCTACCGGAGCATCTCTCCTTTGAATTCGAATCTGCTTTTTCATTCTCCTCTTATTCTACAATCAGCAACTGCTCTTTCTCTTCCTCAGACACCCTGTTCCAAAAAACATTAAAATCATCAAATTCCGGCAAATAGATATCTGCCGTATTCCAGATCTGCGCCAGATTCTTGTCATTTGCCTTATCATAAACTGCTACTGTCTTAAATCCCGCATGCTTTGCCGTTCTCAAAGCCTGGTAAGTATCTTCAAACACCCAGGTCTGTTCCGGCTCCGTATCCAGCTGCAAAAGTGCTGCAAAATAAATATCTGGCTGATCCTTACCGCTTCCGATCTCAGATGCTGTAAAAACTCCTTGAAAATAAGGTAATACCTTCAATCTGCTCAGAGCTGCTTCTGCATTCTTCCGGTCACCGGTTGTTGCGATCACCATAGGAATCTTCCGCTCTCTGAATTCCTCCAGATACTGACGAACCCCTTCTTTCAATGGAACTCGTTTTGCATAATAATCTTCCACTTCCTTATTCAGTCCCTGTACAACCTCTTCCACTGTCTTCTCCAGGTTATAATGTGAGATCAGATAATCTGCCGCCTCCTCCAGGCTCATCTCAAATAACGTCTCCCCAAGGTTCTTCTCGGCCTCAATTCCCAAATGATCCAGATACAATTCTCCAAGATTCTCCCAGACAGGCATGGAATTGAGAAGGACACCATCTACGTCAAATATTACACCTTTTATCATGTCATTCCTCTTTTCTGCTATGCACTACATTATAATCTCCCTGGAAACGCATGTCAACCGTTACTGTTCACACGATGTGCGACCAGCAACGCATCTCGCCATTTTAAATCGCCTTTGGCGATGGGGCGAGATGCATTCAAGTCAAAACACGCATCCTCCGTGTCAATCAGCGGAATGATTGACACGGGAGTAAACAGTAACTGTCAACCATCAGAAAAAGACCTTCTGCCGGCAGATCAACCACTTGCAAAAGGTCTTTATAAAATACTGTTATTTATTTTGTCTCAAGGATCTTATCAACACTTGCCAGTTTTACACTCAACACAAATACTTCAGCGGCAACTGCAAGTTCTTCCGGTGTTGGATAAGACGGTGCGATACGGATATTGCTGTCATGTGGATCTTTTCCATAAGGGAATGTTGCTCCCGCTCCTGTCATAACAACGCCAGCTTCTTTCGCCTTCGCAACAATCGCTTTCGCACATCCATCCAGCGCATCAAAGGAGATGAAATATCCTCCGCGTGGCGCGATCCATGATCCAATCTCAAGTCCGCCAAGTTCTCTTTCAAGAACTTCAAGAACAGTCTCAAACTTCGGACGCAGGATATCTGCATGTTTCTTCATATGTTCTACAATTCCGTGAATATCTCCGAAAAATCTTACATGACGCAGCTGATTTACCTTATCATGTCCGATCGTCTGCACACGCATTGTGCTTCTGATATCCTCCAGGTTCGCATCAGATGCTGCCATTGCTGCAATCCCTGATCCCGGGAAACTGATCTTGGATGTAGAAGAAAACTTGTAAACCATATCCGGGTTACCTGCCTTCTTACACTCCATCAGAATCTCAATCAGATAATCCTGTTTATCTTCATATAAATGATGTACGCAGTAAGCATTATCCCAGAAGATACGGAAATCTTCTGCTGCTGGCTTCAGGTTCGCAAAACGGAACACTGTCTCATCAGAATATGTGATTCCCTGTGGGTTAGAGTACTTCGGTACACACCAGATTCCTTTGATTGCCGGATCACTGCTTACAAGTTTCTCAACCATATCCATATCCGGTCCTGTTGATGTCATCGGTACATTGATCATCTCAATTCCGAAATGCTCTGTAATCGCGAAATGTCTGTCATATCCCGGAACCGGACATAAGAATTTTACCTTATCAAGCTTACACCATGGAGTACTTCCCATGATACCATGTGTCATTGCACGTGCTACCGTATCATACATCACATTCAGACTTGAGTTTCCGAAAATGATCACGTTATCTTTCGGAACTTCCATCATATCTGCAAGAAGCTGTTTTGCTTCATCAATTCCATCAAGTCCGCCATAGTTACGGCAGTCAACACCATCTTCACAAGTCAGATCAACACCACTTGTCAGTGTATCCATCATCCCCATTGACAGATTCAGCTGGTCTGCTGACGGTTTTCCTCTGGACATATCCAGTTTCAGACCTTTTGCCTTCACTTCTTCAAACTGCGCCTCCAGGCCACTCTTTAATTCCAATAACTCTTCTTTGCTCAAATCTTTATATGCAGTCATTGCAGGAATCCTCCACTTTCTTTATTTTTTCACTTTTGTTATTGTATATAATTTTTGACGTTTCGTCAATGGGTTCTTGCATTCTTTTTTATTTTTTTGTTTTTTTCAGCTTTATTTTCACATGTTTTGCATTTCAAAAATGTTTTTCATTCATTTTCCACTATATTCCGTGTTATCACTCTATCCCATCAGGTTTTATCTATGCATTATTGATTTTTTCTCCCCTCCTGTGATATCCTTAGAAAGTAGATTCCAGTCAGCATTCCACTTGACTGTGAATAAAAATCTTATAATTCTATGGAGGTACTAAAATGAATTTTACATTTGCACACAATAACCTGAATGTATATGATCTTGAAAAATCACTGGATTTTTTGACCAGAAAGCTCTGAATTTAAAAGTAGAACGTGAAAAACTTGCCGATGACGAAAGTTTTAAGCTTGTATATCTCACAGACGGTGTGACTCCGCATCTTTTAGAGCTCACCTGGCTGCGTGATATGGATCGACCATATGAACTGGGAGATAATGAGATCCATCTTGCATTTGCCGTCGATGATTTCGATGCTGCTTACAAAAAACATAAAGAGATGGGATGTATCTGCTTCGAAAATCCATCTATGGGAATTTATTTTATTGAAGATCCTGACGGATACTGGCTGGAAATTGTACCGGGCAAATAAGAAAAGTTTAAAAAAAGGAATCAGCATCACTGATTCCATTTTTTGGTTCTAATATCTTACATAATATGTAACACGTACAGAACTTACCTTAACCGGTACTCCTGTCTGCTGTGCTTCAATCATCTGTCCTCCGCCAATATAAATCGCTACATGCCCCGATGTCCAACAGATATCTCCCGGCTGAGGATTGCTTACAATTGTTCCTTTTGCAAGAATATCTCCACTTGTTCTTGGAATTGAAATTCCAGCCTGTCTGTAACAATACTGTACAAGTCCTGAACAGTCAAGTCCAACTCCAGGTGTAGTTCCGCCCCATACATATGGAACTCCGATCTGTGAATAAGCTGCATTTAC
>ENA-OQDT01001094-OQDT01001094.1-human-gut-metagenome-genome-assembly--contig:-NODE-1094-length-16602-cov-8.545250_pt1 | contig 16602 bp, 13 predicted proteins | sample MGYA00242786_ERZ504617 | MGnify/ENA primary metagenome ERZ504617 (study PRJEB26092, sample SAMD00036337) | human gut metagenome | host: Homo sapiens | study: EMG produced TPA metagenomics assembly of...
AGAAGCTCGTCCGTTAAACTGTGTACGATGGCAGTTCGGGCCGCCAGACCAGATTTCTGTTGCGCCCATAAAATAAGCTTCATTTGCAGTCATGCTGCTTCGTTTCGCAACATCATCTTTATTCCAGGTGCAGGTCATAACAACGGTGGAAGGCCATACAATACCGGATTTTCCAGTAAGTTTGAAAGTTACCTGCTCCAAACAGTCCATATCATCCCCACGGTAGGTAGACGGCATTGCAATACTCTCAACTAGTACAGAACCGTTCTGGTCAGGGAGAATAGAAGCCATTTCTTCTACCGTGAGCTGGTCAAGGAATTTATCCCATGTGGCATCGTCATCGTAATCTACATCTTTCATTGCAACAAAGTTAATGCCAGCATCTACTCCCTGGGTAAAATCATCTACAGATGGTGCATCTTCTGGTTCTGTATAAAGATCACCATTTAAAGTTTTCATCATATCCTCAGTTGCAGTTACAGAAACCTGCTCTGCTGGATATGTTCCCTCCCAGTCACTTCTGGAAAGATAAGTTACAGTGTCTGTTCCAAGGTTATTTAAATTGGCATCGTCGAACTGGTTTGTTACTTCCATATCAGAATAGCGGGACATTTTATAGGACTCTGTATCCAGTTTTGCATTGTTCCAGGAGTATGCTTTCTCTGCATCTCCTTTAGCCTTCTCGCCCAATGCATCTGTCATTCCCTTGGCACCTTTTGCAGCAAGAATATTGTTCAGGGCATCGTGTGCATCATCGCCGATGGCAAAGTAATAATCGCCTTCGCTTAAAATATAGCCTTTGGCATTGGTGTAATCGTAGCTTGCAAGGAGATATCTTTCTACTGGAATTTCCAGTGTCTCAGAAGCACCTGGCGCCAGGATATCTGTCTTATCAAAGCCCACAACCTGGACTGCAGATTTCTCCACATTGTTCTCTTTTTCATAATCCCCATATGGGGTCTGTGCATAGACTTCTGCAACAGATTTTCCAGCTACATCACCAGTATTTGTCACGGTAACTTTTACGTTGTAAGTATCTGTTGTTTCGTCATACTCTACACCATCAAGGGTCTGGGAAAAGGTTGTGTAGGAAAGTCCATAGCCAAATGGATAAGCGATTTCGTCATTATAATTCCATGCTTTTCCAGTTGAGGAACCAACTATACTGTCTGCATTTCCGTTTCCAAGTACGGTATCCTCATAACGGGTTTCGGTATAACGGTAGCCCAGGTAAATGCCTTCCTGATACACTATATAACGGTTCAAACCGCCTGCGACCATGGGGGCCATGCCAAACTGCTCGTAATCGCTGTACACGAAGTTGCCGTATCCGGTCATGGCAGGGTTATACTGGTTGTCGGTATAATAGGTGTCTACCAGGCTGCCCGACGGATTGATGGTACCGGCCAGGATATCCGCCACCGCGTTCAGGCCGGACTGACCGGGGGTTGCTATCCAGAGAGCCGCGTCGATCTTGTACTGGGGATCATCCAGGAACGCCGTTTCCATGGCGTTGGCGCTGTTGATCAGGACGATGATCTTCTGGAAGCTGGTGCCCTTTGCATCGGCAAGTCCCTTCAGCAGGCTCTTTTCATTGTTGTTCAAGGTCAGGTAATCCCCGTTCATATCCGCATCCATCAGCTGGTTGGGGGTACCACCGGTGGGAGCCGGCATATCGGAGCCCTCCCCCGCAGTCCGGCTGAAGGTGACGATGGCTGCGTCCCCGTAGCTGGCAAAGCTGGCACCGGCCCCTGACGCCACCGCGTCCCAGTTGATGTCGTTGACAGCGTACTGATTGACCGCATCGTTGGTGTAGCCGCCGGACTGATAGAACCGGGTATGGCCTTCCTTGTTTGCCTGATAGAAATTCCACAGGTCCTCATTCACCTGAAACCCGGCATCTTCAAAGCTGCTCTTCATGGTAGGGGCCATGGAAGTGTCAATGCCGCTGGAACCAGTACCGCCGTAGAGGGGGTCCACACTGGAAATGCCAAACAAGCTGATCTTGCTTTCGCCCGCCGCCACGTTCAGGGGCAGGGCCTGGTTGTCATTCTTCAGCAGGACGGCACCTTCGCCCTCCACTTCTTCGCAAAGGGCCAGACCTTCTTGCTTGAGCTCCTGAACACTATTGAAGCGGGAAGGATAATAATTGGATTCACCGGTATCATCCTGGGTATTCAGCCGGTAGGTTTCAATGCCAAGCGCGCTGTTGATCTGGTAGGCATTTTCATTGCAGATCACATTGGCGGTGATCCCCAGAGCCAGCAGAAAAGCGCCGGCAGTGATCCCGGCTTTTTGCAGATTTCTGATCGTGTTATACTTCATAAAAGTTCCTCCTTCTTTCCGGCAGACAGGGACGGGCCGATCTGCCCAGGCCTAGGTTACTGCGGGTCTTTGATCTGGGGCACAAAGACATCGACGATACTCAACACCAAAAGGGCCACAAACAGACCGGCATTGAGGAAAAAGGTAAAGTTGAAGGACGCGTCAATTCCGTATGCCATGATACTGACATAATAGTAAATTCCGTAGATGAAAAAGAAAAAGGCAGTGCCGTAAAACAGCGCCACCACATAGTGAATGTAGGCTTCCTGATGCAGGAAAAGCAGCAGGACGGCTGCCACACTTCCCGCCGCCAGCAGCCATACCGCCGGCCAGCTGATGGCCGTTGTACTCAGCAGCATAAAGGTTGCATAGGATGTGGTGTACACAAGATCGGTCACCACCGCCAGCACCACAATCAGGCAGGTCAGGTAAAAGCCCGGCGCCTTGTTTTTGGTAAATCTAAGCATAAAAATCCTCCTTGTACAGTCCGTTTTTCCGGAATTCCCGCCATCCCGGCAATGTAACTGCATCATACCTCATTTGTACACAAATTCAACACAAATTGCATGAATCGCGTGATTTTCTGCATGAATCACAAAACCCCCTCCCAGATTTCTCCGGAAGGGGGTTCTGTACGGTCATTGGGTCAGGATTGCGTGGGGCTCATCAGCCAAAAGCGAAGGGAAAAGGTACCGTTTTCCGCACGGGCAGACAAATCGCCGCCGTATTTTCTGGCCAGCATCCGCATGCTCTTCATTCCATAGCCATGGTCACCCTGGGAATTCGGCGCTGTTGTTTGTGGCAGCCCGTCCTGGAAGGTCAGCGTCCCGCTGTAATAGTTGTCCACACTGACGCTGACCATTCCGCCTAGGCATTTCAACACTATGCTGATCTGCCGTTGTTCCGGCGGCAGCACTTGTACGGCATGGATGGCGTTGTCCAGCGCATTGCCGAACAGAGAATACACTTCCATTTCACTCAGGAAATGCAAGGCGGAGGCATCCCCCATACACGTCAGCTGGATGCCGTTTTTCTTACAAAGAGTACCTTTTTCTGCCAGAAGAATATCCAGAGTCGGATTACCTGTGAGCCAATTCATGTCGTACAGATTGACCAGCTCTGCCAATTCCTCCTTTTCCCGATCCGTCATGCCGGTATTGTAATGGGCCAGCTTGTGGCGTATATCATGGCACCGGATGTTGATCATCTCTGCGATGGTTTTGCTCTGGGCCATACGCCGCTTGTCTTCCTGCCAGATCTGGCGTATAACGGCCATTTCATTGGCTTGATGATTCCTGCGCCCCAAATCCAGCTGGATCACCAGGGCGAAAACGCAGCAGGTCATGGCGTACAGCGCCTGCGCCGTGACAGCGTATCTGCCTTGCGCACCATAGTCCCGGGCAAACCGGCTGATACCAAACGTAACCATCAGCACCGCAACCGACAGGATTTTGATCCGGTTGTTGTATTCCTTGTTAAACTCCTCCGCATCAATCCTGCGGGCCAGAGTCCAATAAAATACGGCGTAAGCCGGCAGATAGAACAGGAACAGGTTGCCTAATTCCCCCGCCGCTGTGGTGCCGTATGCCACTTTATCCGGCATCCATGTATCCAGAAGCCACAGAAGGTTATTCACAAAATGCTGGGTTGCCCGGCCTGAAATCGCACTGAACAGGGCCTGCGCCGGTGTTGTTTTGAAACACAACATCATAAATACCAGGATCAGTATAAAAAACGCAGAGAATTGCAGGATTCTGGGAAAGAATCCCTGCGGCTGTACCGTTGACAGAACCCCCACCACCAGGGTGGTGCCAATGCCTCCCGCGGTCAGCCGAAGGGGAAAGGCCGTCCTTCTGGGATAAATCAGAAAATACAAAAGTGCCGCAAGAACATCTTCCAGATGGATCACAGCTGCATACCAGCTGAACATGTTACCCTCCTACCATAAACATGGCAAATGCCTGTTGAAATTCTTTTAATTTATAACGGCTGATCTGGAGCGTTTCCTCTCCCAGTGTCACATTGTATCCCTGAACGGACGTGACGTTTTGCAGATTGATCAGGTTCCAACGGCTAATGGGAAAGAAAGTGTCCGGCAATGTTTCCTGTACAGCCTTCATCGACCCCAGCACGCGATAGACCTGCTGCTCGGTATGCCAGACAAGGTAATGTCCGTCGGCTTCCAAATACAGAATCGACCGGTACGGGATGCGTATGGTTTTCCCTTCCACACGGATCATGGTACTTTGGCTCTTGTCCCGGCTGAGTGCATAAGAGACAATCCGCCTTAATTTCAAGGAAAAAGCGTAGTAAGTCACAGGCTTCAGGATATAATCAAAGGCAGCGACCTCATATCCCTGAACAGCATATTGCTGCATATTGGTCACAAATACCAAGGTGACATCCGGGTCCTGACTGCGCAACCGCCGCGCTGCTTCCATCCCTGTAATGTTCGGTAATTCGATATCCAAAAATACAATATCATATTGCGAGTGAAACCTTTCCAGAAAATCCAGCGCATCCGAAAAACATTCCACATGAAAAGAGATTTCATTTTCCTGAGCGTATTGTGTCAAACACTTCCGCAAGGCAACCAGATCTTCCTGCTCATCCTCCACGATGGCACAATACAGCATTTCAATGTGTCCTCCCGCATTTCTCATAATATTTTTATAGTAACATACCTACTTTCAATCCACAAGTCACTTTTTACAGAAATTGTCTTGGAATCTTTGTTCCTTCTGTTCCAACAATAAAAAAACAAATCCGAACGCACCTTCGAAAAGAAGTACGTTCGGATTTGCTTGGTATGGTGCACCATCGGGGACTCTCCCGCGCTCTAAAAACGCCCCACTGGGGCGTTTTTGCCCGCCGGACCGGCGGCGGGCCCGAGCTGTTCTCGTCACCCGATGGTGCACCAGATTGAACCTTCTTTGAAAGATTGCAATAAAAAACGCGCTGCAATTTCTTGCAACGCGTACTTTGGTGCACCATGTGGGAACAAACCCGAACACTTTTGTGTATCCGGGCGGCATCGGCATCATACGGCTGCTCACCCGGAAGTGATGCCTGTTGTTCCTCCGCGCGAGGATAAAAGAGGGATGTTGAAATATCAAGGGGCTTTTGCGGCATATCCTCGCTCTACAAACTGGGCTGCGGTATTCCACAGTCCTCTTGACATTTCCCCATCCCTCTTTTTTAGGCTAATCGCGGAACAACCCACATCTCCTTATCCCGATGGGATAACGTGAGTTGAGATTGAGGAAAGCGTAAGTGTTGCGATATTGGCAGTTCCAGAATATACCACAGCCCAAAGACATCAGCAGCGGTCTGACTGCTCGATATAGATTAAAATTCCAAGCTGCTTGTAAAGCAATACGGTATATGATACAATTAACTAAACTGAAGCCGCGAGGTGATTATGCGTATGAAGAAGGAATCCAAATGGTATGGACGGCATGGACGCGACCCCGTTGTTGTTTAACTCTGATTTTTTGTCGTACTAAAGGCAGCGGGATTCATTTCGTGGTCTTGGTTGTGGGTATTAAGTCCAATCTGGCTTACATTCTATTTTTCGCCGCTATTTTTTCCGCTATCTTGGTCGGCGGGCGGATTGCTAAAGGGAAATGGTAATTTCCAGTTTATTTAACCATTATAGGTATTCGTATGAAGAAATGTAAATACTGCGGGAATGAACTAAATAGCACTTCCGAATTTTGCTGCAATGAATGCGAAAGCAACTATAAAGAAGCGCTGGAAAAGGATAGCCGTAAAACCAAGTATTTTATTTTGGGCATTGCTTTAGGTTTTCTCATTCTACTTTATGGCATCGCCCTAAGTAATCGCGCTTCCGCAATCGGAATCGGAATTATAGTAATGGGTATTGATGTTGTCTTACTTCCATTTACTACTCCTGAAACAGCAGAACTTTTAGGATACCAAAAAGCAAAACTTGTGGGCAGATTATTAGGCATACTACTTATTGCCGTTGGTATATGGGTAGGTTTTCTCTAATACCCGATAAAAAAACAAAAGGCAGGCGCTAAAAACGTCTGCCTTTTATATTACCACTTTGAAATTGTATCGTCGCTAAAATAATACGCCTGAAACACCGTGCCGTCTTCCATAATGAAGCGCCCCTGTGCATCGTGCGGAATCTGCTCGGCTGCGCGGCCGTCCCCGATGATGATGGTAGACAGTGTAGTGTCTGCGCGGCCACAAATGCGAATGTTCATATTGTTCTTAATTTGCCCCGGCAGAATATTAGCGTCCGGGCGCTGGGTCGCAAGAATCAGATGAATGCCAAAGGCACGGCCCTGACGGGCAATCAATGCAAGACGAGCTTCAATCTGTGCCAGCAGTTCCTTGCGGCTTTTATCCGCGCCCGTCTTGTCAAGCAGTTCTGCCACCTCGTCACAGGCAAAGACAATACGCTGCATATAATCTCCGGACTTTTCGCGGTACTCGGTGATATTGGCAGCATCGACTTCCTTAAAAAGCCGTTTACGTTCTTCTAATATATCCGCCAAATGGTTCAAAAGCACAAGGAGTTTCTTTTCCTCTGTAATGATGTAGGCAAACTCCTGCCAAACATAAGAAAAGTCAACGCCGCCCTTGAAATCAGCCACATATACAACATCTGCCTGTTGAATCGCTTGCCAGAGCAAGCACTGCACCAAGACGCTCTTGCCGCTGCCCGTGTTGCCACCAATCAGAATATGCGGGGTCTTGTCAATGTCAATAATCACATCACCCATCAGGCCACGGCCAAGAATCAGCTTGTTATCCTCATTCCGTAAAATATAGCGTTCATGCCATTCGATGGTATCAAAAACGTGTTCGGGCGGAATGCAGCACAGGCTCACCGTCCGGCGGTCATTGCCCTCTTTAACACTGGCTATCAGCATATTTAGGGCGCTTTCAAGTTCAAGTTGCTTATCAACCCAAGCGGACACGGGGAAGCCCGTGCAGTGATATGTCAATATAACGGCATTTCCACGCTGCTCTTTTTGCACTAAGTAAGGGGCTTCTCCCGCACTGTTCGTAAATCCAATGCGAGCAAAATTATGCTGCATTTCCAGCGCCTCCGGCACATAACCAACGGCAGCGGTACTAACGACAGCCCAACATAAATAGGTAAATGCTGCCGGTACAAGCATAACCCCCACAAGTGAAGCGGGCAGATGGTACGGCCAGTAGATTGCCGCACACAGTGCCGCCCCCAGCAGCAAAAGCGCAAGCAAGGCATGACGCTTGCGGGGAGACACAACTGCATTGTGCAGCCCTGCCTTTACGGTATGGAAGAAGTTGTGCAGATTGGTGCGAGCACTCAACTCATTATTGTTCAGATTCGTCATGGTCGTTCTCCTTTTTCGGTTCGACATGAGGGGGAAGAAGATAACGCTGCTCCCAATTCCCCGATGTGGGATTCAGCACATAATCGGTTCCAACATCATCAATATCAAGATAGCGGCGGAAGTTCGTAAGGTAAGATGTAAATGCAGAGGACACATACCCTTTTCCACAATTACACAAATCGTCAATTCGCAAAGGCGAGATGATGATAATGTTTTCATAACACGCAACCGCGTCTGAAAATCTGGCGGGCAATGTGCAGTAGTTACCGCTCAACAAGCGGCGCATATCCTGCCACGGGAACTGTCCCAGATATTCGGTCAACACTACCGTTTTTTTCTGCACAATAGCTATCCCAAGGGTGCGTGTAATCACTCACAACGTATGTATCCGGCGTGTGGGAAAACAGCTTGTAAATTTGCTTCGGCGGGAAGTTTGCTTCAATGTAGATGCAATTAAGGTCACGATACACCGGGCGGAACTTTTGGCTCATAATCAAGAATCTGATTTTGCGTAATTCGCCGGAGCGATTCCAAATGGTTGGATACAGCGTCATGATTTCAGCATCACTTTTGCCATCACCGATAGCTTGCAGCACATCTTCGCCAAGCGTCTTTGCCGTTGGGCTATCAGGCGTTTTTCGCTTGCCATCTGGAAGTAGCCCCCACTCCCAGAAGTTGGCTTCTGCGTCCGGGAGCTTCTCGCCAAATTTTTCCGGGTGGGTTTGATACCATTTACCAGTTGGGTCTTTGAGCAAATACTGCCTGACGGATAAAATGCTTGCATTGCAGTTTTGAAGTGCCGCCATGGGAAATATCTTTTGAAGATGTCCGCCATGTGTTTGCGGCGGATAGTAAACCGCTATGTGTCCGTGTGGCGTATGCTTACCATTTTCATCGGTTGTCAGGCTTTGCTCCATTACGCTCGACACATAAGTAACCGCCCCTGACGCAATGTCCTCTTTGAGCCGTTCAAGAATTTCTTGTTGTTCAAGCGAGATGCCGTGATTTTGGGGATTGTTAATCGTCAGCAGCCACAAGCGTGCTTTCTTCCCCAAAATGGAGTCCTTCACTTTGCCTTTGACATCTTTCGGTGAAACCACAACCGTCTCATTTGCTGAACCATTGAAATCTCGTGCCCTTGCCATTGCCATCACCACCTTTTGTATCTCAATGACTTGTTTCTATCTCAATAACTTGTTGTTTTCATTGAGATACTTTTTTCATCTGTGCTACGTCTTATTTCTGCACTATCTCAATGTCTCATTGTCGCTCTAAGGTAATATTCCCCGCCCGTCCGGCGTGGGCCCGGTCGAGCGACCCAAAGGGCAAAAAAGTAAGGCGGCGGCAGGGTGAGACGCTTTAGGGCATCCCGCCCTTGCCACCGCCCAGCGATTAACCACCGATAACGGTTACCCCCTCGGCCATTGCTTTAAGGTTGACGGCATCAATGCCGCGCTGACCTTTCACGAAGCTGGGATAAATCCCAAGCTGAATGTTGGCAAACTTGACCAAATGGTCATAGGCATCTTCACCCAGCAGCTGCTTGCCCGGAATCTTGACATCAAGGCGTTCACCCTGAAAACCGGAGCAAGTCACCGTGTAAGTGTAACCCAGAACGGTGTCGGTACGATTGCCGTCAATGTACTCGTTGTAAGGGCGAATACCGCACAGGCGGAGACGCTCACCGAGGGTCACAGGCGATACAATCACCTGCTTGATGGTCGCATTGTTCAGACGCATCTTGCTTTTCCTCCTTTCTGGCCGCTGCATCACAATCCGAAGACTGCTTGCGTTGGTCGTCTATGTACGCCGCAATATCGCGGTACATCAGACAGGCAATACGGTCTATATCAAATTTTGACATCTTATAGTCCATACTGCCCTCTTGACATTCGCGAAATTGTAGCGTATCATAGTGATACATTCAGTGCATTTCGTTTGGTTGTATCACTATGATTAGTATAACAGCATTTACTTATGTCCGCGATAGTCAAACCATACGCGCCATTTTACGTAGAATCGGTTGTCGTATATTTAGGAGGAATTATGAACATTACATTTTGCGATGGGATGCTTTTACAAGTAGCCTTACATGACAACAAGGCTACCGTCATTTCAAAACAAGAAATCGGAACAGAAACCATAGATTTTTATAATTACTTTGCAAAATATCGCTTGTCCCCTAAAGAGCAACTTTTGACGTTGTCAAATTGCCCGGATAAAGAAGCTATTGAAATCATTTCCGGGCAGCCCCTTGTAAATCAATTCTTTTTAGATTGCATTAACAGCCGCACCGATATTTATCCGCAAGGTAAACAGGCCGCCACCGAAGAAGCATTGACTTATACCCGCAATCTTGTTCAGTATGCTTTTTCTGATTTAGACGCAGCTTTTTCAGAGCGCCCCGGTGCTGATGATACCAGTACACAGCTATTTAACAAAACCGTTTATCTGTTCACCCACGAGGAACAGGAAGACGGTCAGACCGTTTTCAAGCCCAACCAATTTACAACTTCCTTTGTCCTGCAGGATAATAAAATCGTTCTGGTGTACACGGTAAAATCCTTATACGAATATCTTGCTCTTGATTTCTATCACATCTATTTTTCATCGGATTCCATCAAACAAGTTGCCGTCTGTCCCTGCTGCAAAAAAAGCTTTTCGCATGAGCCAGCGCAACAACCTATATTGCAGCAAATCGTGCAAGGATAAACACATCAAAGCCAATAACAAAAAAAGCCCCTACTACTCAAAATACCGCTACTTGCAGCAGTACCATAATAGGCAGCTGAATGAACTCCGCTCTCAAAAGACTGATTCTTTCCCACAAGTACAAAAGTTGCAAGACATTTATGATACTTGGAACGAATGGGCGCACTCGGAATATGAACAAGCAACCAGAACTTACAACCTTATGCAGCAAGAAAAGTTCAAGTTCATTATCAATGTGAACGCCTACCGCCAAGCGCAGGCAAATAATAGCTTTCCGAATTTTGAAACCGAATCTGCTGAAGAATTTGGAGAACGGTTAAAATCAAAATGGAAAGAACTGAAAAGAGGTGTAAAATGACAATGGAATCCAAACGCGCCGTTATTTACGCCCGGTATTCGAGTAGCCGCCAGCGAGAAGAAAGCATTGAACGCCAAATTGAAATTTGCAATGACTATGCTGTCGCACATAATATGCTCGTAATCGGCTCCTATGTAGACCGAAAGAAAACAGGAAAAACCGATACCCGACCTGACTTCCAGCGCATGATTTACGAAAGCAGCAAGCACCTATTTGATGTCGTTCTGGTTTGGCGTTATGACCGCTTCGCCAGAAACTTAGATGACCACGGCGCATATGAACGGCTGCTCCACCAAAATAGCGTTGACCTAATTTCAGCAACCGAAGAAATTCCCGAAGGAAGTCACAGTGCCATTATCAAGGCTGTTATTCTCGGTGGTAACGAATCCTACTCTGTCGAGCTGGCAGCAAAAGTATCAGACGGAATGCACCGTGCAGCCATGCAGGGGCAAACTTCCGGCGGGCCGCGTGTTTTTGGTTATCGCGTTGTAGATAAGCACTATGTTCTTGATGAGGGTGAAGCGCAGATTATCCGCCAAATCTTTACATGGTACGACCAAGGCAAATCCATGACCGAAATCGTAAATCAACTCAATGCGCAGGGTGCTGTCAATGCTGCCGGAAAGCCGTTCATCATTTCAGTAATGCGCCGCATACTGACGAATCAAATGTATATCGGTATCCGTCTATACAAAGGGGAAGACATCGGCATTCGCGTTCCCGCTATCATTGATAAGGAACTCTTTGACCGCGTACAAATCCAAGTCGGAAAGAACAAATGCGCCCCCGCAAGAAACAAGCCGCTAAACGACCAGTATTTACTTACAACTAAACTGTTCTGCGCTCAATGTGGCAGCACTATGTCCGGCATCTCCGGCATATCTAAAAACGGCAGCAAGTATCAATATTATTCTTGCACCAACCGTTCCAATAAAAAGGGCTGCACAAAGCACTACATCGGCAAAGAAGTCCTTGAAACCGCTGTTGTAGATGCTGTTAAAAAGGTGTTGCTGGCAAACAATATCCCCGAACTGGCGAAAGCCGTTGTCAAATGCTGCAACGATGCACAGGATAACGGCAACTTGCTAAAACTTGAAAGTGAACTGCGCGAAGTGAACAAAGGTATCAACAATCTGCTTGACCTCATTGAAGCCGGGCGCAACTCTCAGGCAATGGCAGACCGCCTTGAACAGCGCGAGCAGCAAAAGAAGCTGTTGGAACAAAATATTGCAAAAGAAAAAGTCCTCCATCGGATACCGACAGAGGACGAAGTAATTTTCTTTTTCAACAACTTTATTCAGGGCAACATTGATAGTCTGGAATACAACCGTTATCTGATTGATATTCTCGTAAACAGTATCTATCTTTCCGATGAAGAAGACGGCACACAAAAAATGACCGTCCTGCTAAATACGCAGAACGGTCAAGAAACTGTCACATTAAACGACCTTACACAGTGTTCGTCTAATGTTCATATGGTGCACCATCGGGGACTCGAACCCAGGACCCACTGATTAAGAGTCAGTTGCTCTACCAACTGAGCTAATGGTGCTTAATAAAGCAAACCCACGAACCGGGCTTTCCGCTCGGCCCGTGGGCTGCTTGCTTTTAAGAGAAGCCGGCATCTACCTATTTTCACAGGCCGTTTCCAGCCAACTATCTTCGGCACAAGTGAGCTTAACTTCTGTGTTCGGAATGGGAACAGGTGGTTCCTCACCGTCATCGACACCGGCCATTCCTGACCAACGTCAGCTTCTCTTTCTTAGAAGGCATATACCTTCAAAACTGAATATCGAACTGCTTTCAGCAAATGAAGTATCAATCGAAAATGGGGTCAAGCCCTCGACCTATTAGTACACGCTTGCTCAATGACTCGCGCCACTTACACATTGTGCCTATCAACCTTGTAGTCTTCAAGGGGTCTTACCTGATTATCTCAGTGGGATATCTTATCTTAAGGCCGGCTTCACGCTTAGATGCTTTCAGCGTTTATCCGATCCGAACATAGCTGCCCAGCTGTGCCACTGGCGTGACAACTGGTGCACCAGAGGTTCGTCCATCCCGGTCCTCTCGTACTAGGGACAGCGCCTTTCAAATATCCTGCGCCCACGACAGATAGGGACCGAACTGTCTCACGACGTTCTGAACCCAGCTCGCGTACCGCTTTAATTGGCGAACAGCCAAACCCTTGGGACCGAATACAGCCCCAGGATGCGATGAGCCGACATCGAGGTGCCAAACCTCCCCGTCGATGTGGACTCTTGGGGGAGATCAGCCTGTTATCCCCAGGGTAACTTTTATCCGTTGAGCGATGGCATTTCCACTCACATACCACCGGATCACTAACTCCGACTTTCGTCTCTGCTCGACCCGTCAGTCTCGCAGTCAGGCTGGCTTTTGCGTTTGCACTCTCTCTCCTGGTTTCCGTCCAGGACGAGCCAACCTTTGAACGCCTCCGCTACTCTTTAGGAGGCGACCGCCCCAGTCAAACTGCCCACCTAACAATGTCCCCCGCCTTGATTCAAAGGCGCAGGTTAGAATTCCAATGTCGCAAGGATGGTATCCCAACGGCCGCTCCATGAATGCCAAAGCACTCACTTCCCAGCGTCCCATCTATCCTGTGCATGCAACACCGAAACCCAATATTAGGCTACAGTAAAGCTCCATGGGGTCTTTCCGTCTTGTCGCGGGTAACCGGCATCTTCACCGGTACTACAATTTCGCCGGGCGGGCTGTTGAGACAGTGCCCAGATCATTACGCCTTTCATGCGGGTCAGAACTTACCTGACAAGGAATTTCGCTACCTTAGGACCGTTATAGTTACGGCCGCCGTTCACTGGGGCTTCAATTCAATGCTTGCACATCTCCTTTTAACCTTCCAGCACCGGGCAGGCGTCAGCTCGTATACGTCATCTTTCGATTTAGCACAAACCTGTGTTTTTGGTAAACAGTTGCCTGGGCCTATTCTCTGCGGCTCACTTTCATGAGCACCCCTTATTCCGAAGTTACGGGGTCAACTTGCCGAGTTCCTTAACAACCCTTCTCCCGTTGGCCTTAGAATCTTCTTCCTACCTACCTGTGTCGGTTTGCGGTACGGGCACCTTAGATATACACGCAGCTTTTCTCGCCTCTTATCCAGCCGGACTTCGGTACTAATCTTCCCTCGATCTCTACCAGAACCAACACCTGGCTCCGACCTTCTAAAAGTGTCCCTGCGCTTAAATCTTTCGGTGGGGACGGAATCTCTACCGTCTGTGCATCGGCTACGCCTTTCGGCCTCACCTTAGCTCCCGCCTAACTTGGAGCGGACGAACCTTCCTCCAAAAACCTGAGGTTTCCGGCCATGATGATTCTCACATCATTCGCGCTACTCATTCCGGCATTCTCACTTCTGTAAACTCCACAGCCGCTTACGCTACTGTTTCTCCGCTTACACAACGCTCCCCTACCCCGCATACTTCCGTATGCAGCCTAAGCTTCGGTTTGTATCTTAGCCCCGTTAAATTTTCCGCGCAGAGACGCTCGACCAGTGAGCTATTACGCACTCTTTAAATGAGTGGCTGCTTCTGAGCCAACATCCTGGTTGTCTGCGTATTTCCACATCGTTTTCCACTTAGATACAATTTGGGACCTTAGCTGTAGATCTGGGCTGTTTCCCTTTTGACAATGAGATTTATCTCACACTGTCTGACTCCCATGCATCAATATTCCGGCATTCTTAGTTTGATAGGCTTCGCTATCCTCTCGGACGCTAGGCCATTCAGTGCTTTACCTCCGGATATCTAACATGAGGCTAGCCCTAAAGCTATTTCGGGGAGAACCAGCTATCTCCGAGTTCGATTGGAATTTCTCCGCTACCCACAATTCATCCGCCGCCTTTTCAACGGAGGTCGGTTCGGCCCTCCATGAAATTTTACTTTCACTTCAGCCTGATCATGGGTAGGTCACCCGGTTTCGGGCCCATTGCACGCTACTAAACGCCCTGTTTAGACTCGCTCTCGCTACGCCTCCAGTCCTTAAGACCTTAAGCTTGCAACGTACAATCGCTCGCCGGACCGTTCTACAAAAAGTACCATATCACCCTTTGACGGGCTCTATGTGCTTGTAGGCACAAGGTTTCAGGTTCTCTTTCACTCCCCTCCCGGGGTCCTTTTCACCTTTCCTTCACAGTACTATACGCTATCGGTCACTGGGTAGTATTTAGGGTTGGAGGGTGGTCCCCCCGTGTTCCGACCAGGTTTCACGTGTCTGGCCGTACTCTGGATCCTGCGCAGCTGTCAGAATTTTTACTTACGTGACTCTCACACTCTTTGGTTGGCCTTCCCATGCCATTCTGTTAACTCTTTCAGTCCTTAAAGCAGTCCGTACCCCGAAAGGATTTCTCCTCTCGGTTTGCCCTCTTCCGCGTTCGCTCGCCACTACTTACGGAATCTCGTTTGATGTCTCTTCCTCGCCCTACTTAGATGTTTCAGTTCAGGCGGTTCCCTTCCAATACCTATGGATTCAATATTGGATAATGGAGTATGAACTCCATTGGGTTGCCCCATTCAGATATCTCCGGATCAATGGATGTTTGCTCCTCCCCGAAGCTTTTCGCAGCTTACCACGTCTTTCATCGGCTCCCAGTGCCAAGGCATTCACCTTGCGCCCTTTTTAGCTTGACCGTTTTCTCAATTGATTCTCCATTTGCCAACAAGATTTTTTACCGCTTGGTGAAATTGTTCCCTAACTTTATCAGTTAGCTAATTAATTTTACTTGGGGATCTTCGTCTATCTCTAGACTCTGATCAAAATCTTATTTCGCAGTTCTATATTCAGTTTTCAAGGTACATGTCGTAAGACTTTGTGGGTTCCCCCATCACTAGGTGAACCCCGTGGTGGGCTGAAATGGACTCGAACCATCGACCTCTCGGTTATCAGCCGAGTGCTCTAACCAGCTGAGCTATCAGCCCAAATGGTGGAGATAAAGGGATTCGAACCCTTGACCCCCTGCTTGCAAAGCAGGTGCTCTCCCAACTGAGCTATACCCCCACGCCATCGCGATCGGGTGTCGCTTCTTCGTCTTACCTGAGGTTTCCTTTTGCAAGGCCCTCAAAATTGAACAATAACTGAAACTTACTTTAACCTGTCCGAAACATCTAGACCAGCTAGATCTTTCGTCTGACTCCCTAGAAAGGAGGTGATCCAGCCGCACCTTCCGATACGGCTACCTTGTTACGACTTCACCCCAATCACCAGTTTTACCTTCGGCGACGTCCTCCTTGCGGTTAGACTATCGACTTCGGGTCCCCCCGGCTCTCATGGTGTGACGGGCGGTGTGTACAAGGCCCGGGAACGTATTCACCGCGGCATGCTGATCCGCGATTACTAGCAATTCCGACTTCATGCAGGCGAGTTGCAGCCTGCAATCTGAACTGAGACGTTGTTTTTGAGTTTTGCTCCACCTCGCGGTCTTGCTTCTCTTTGTTTAACGCCATTGTAGTACGTGTGTAGCCCAGGTCATAAAGGGCATGATGATTTGACGTCATCCCCACCTTCCTCCGTTTTGTCAACGGCAGTCTCGCCAGAGTCCTCTTAACGTAGTAACTGGCAATAAGGGTTGCGCTCGTTGCGGGACTTAACCCAACATCTCACGACACGAGCTGACGACAACCATGCACCACCTGTCTCGATGTCCCGAAGGATTTCACACATCTCTGTGTTATGCATCGGATGTCAAGACCTGGTAAGGTTCTTCGCGTTGCTTCGAATTAAACCACATACTCCACTGCTTGTGCGGGCCCCCGTCAATTCCTTTGAGTTTCAACCTTGCGGTCGTACTCCCCAGGTGGATTACTTATTGTGTTAACT
>ENA-OQDT01001095-OQDT01001095.1-human-gut-metagenome-genome-assembly--contig:-NODE-1095-length-16598-cov-4.202538_pt1 | contig 16598 bp, 19 predicted proteins | sample MGYA00242786_ERZ504617 | MGnify/ENA primary metagenome ERZ504617 (study PRJEB26092, sample SAMD00036337) | human gut metagenome | host: Homo sapiens | study: EMG produced TPA metagenomics assembly of...
TGGTGGTAGTCCACCTGCACATCGCCGTGGCAGGTGAGCACCAGATCGACCGGCCATGGCGGGCGAACAGCTCCAGCATGTGGTTCGAAAGCCGCACCCGGTGTCCACCTCGTAGCGGCCGGTGCCGTCCAGATCAAGGGTAAGGTCGATCTGGGTCTCATTGGTGTTGCGTTCCAGCGAGATCATTCGGTTCGGCATGGTTCATTCCTCCATGATCTTATCCAGCGTTTCCATAAACGTCTGCATCTGTTCCGGCGTGCCAATGGTGATGCGCAGCCAGTTCTGGATGCGGGGCGCGTCAAAATGGCGCACCAGAATGCCGTTTTTCTTCAACTCTTTGTAGAGCGTCTCGCCGTCTTTCCTGTCGGTACTTGCAAACAGGAAGTTGGAGCGGCTGTCCAGCACGGCAAATCCGCGCTGTTCCAGCTGTTGTTTTGTCCATGCGCGGGTGTCCACGATGGCGGCGCGGGTCCTGTCAAAATAAGCGGTATCTTCCAGCGCGGCCTGCCCGGCTTTCAGGGTCAGGCGGTTGATGTTGTAGGGGTTCAGGCTGAACTTGACCCGGTTCAGGTCGGCAATGAGCTTTGCATTGCCCATGGCAAGACCCAGACGCGCACCGGCCAGCTGCCGGGACTTGGAAAAGGTCTGCACCACCAGCAGGTTCTCGTACTGATCGATGAGGGGCACGCAGCTCTCGCCGCCAAAGTCCACATAGGCCTCGTCCACGATGACCACATTGTTCGGGTTTGCCTTTAAGATGCCCTCAATTTCCGCCCGGGGCAGTGCAATACCGGTGGGGCGTTGGGGTTTGCAAGGACGATGGTCTGGTTCAGGCCGTAGTAGTCCTTCGGGTCAAGGGTGAAATCCTCTTTCAGCGGGATGATGTGGCTGGGAATGTGCATCAGTCCGCACCACACGCCGTAGCAGCCGTAGGTGATGTCGGCATAGGCCAGCGGGTGGTCTGCGTCGCAGAAGGCACGCAGCGCAAAGAAGAGGTTCTCGTCGCTGCCATTGCCGGGCATGATCTGCTCCGGCTGCAAACCGAAGTGGGCTGCGGCCGCCTTGAGCAGGTCGGCACAGGCGGGGTCGGAGTAAAGGCGCAGCTTTTCCACCTCGTGCTCGCTCACGGCGGCGATCACCGCCGGGGAGGGCAGATAGGGGCTTTCGTTGGTGTTCAGTTTGATGTACTGCTGATCCTGCGGCTGCTCACCCGGGGTGTAGGGGGTGACAGCGGCCAGCGTGGGAGAAAGGAATTTACTCATGGTTCAAATCCTCACTTTTCATACCGGATGGTCACGCTGCGGGCGTGGGCGTGCAGGCCCTCGCGCTCGGCAAAATCGGCGATGCGGGGGGCTACTTCGCTCAGCGCTTCCCGGGTGTAGTAGAGGAAGCTGGACTTTTTTACAAAGTCGTCTACGCCCAAGGGGCTTGAGAAGCGGGCGGTGCCGCTGGTGGGCAGAGTGTGGTTGGGGCCTGCAAAGTAATCGCCCAGCGCTTCCGGCACATTGCGGCCAAGGAAAATGCTGCCTGCGTTTTTGATCTCGTTCAGCACGCCGAAGGGGTCCTCCACGCACACTTCCAGATGTTCCGGTGCAATGATGTTGCAGGCTTCAATGGCCTTGTGCAGGTCGGTGCAGAGGATGATCTTGCCGTTGTCGTCCACGCTGGCGCGGGCGATGGCGGCACGGGGCAGCTGAGGGATCTGCACCTCCAGCTCCGCCTGCACGGCCTTGGCCAGCTCCGGGCTGTCGGTGACGAGGACCGGGCTTGCCAGTTTGTCGTGCTCGGCCTGACTCAGCAGGTCTGCTGCCACCCATGCGGGGTTGCAGCCGCCGTCGGCCAGCACCAGAATTTCGCTGGGGCCTGCGATCATATCGATGCCCACCTTGCCGAACACCTTGCGCTTGGCGGTGGCAACGTAGATGTTGCCGGGGCCAACGATCTTATCCACCGCAGGGATGCTCTGGGTGCCGTAGGCGAGAGCCGCCACAGCCTGTGCGCCGCCGGTCTTGAAGATCCTGGTCACGCCTGCGGTGGCAGCGGCGGCAAGGATGACCGGGTTCACCCTGCCGTCCTTTCCGGCGGGGGTGGTCATGACGATCTCGGACACGCCTGCCACCTTTGCCGGGATCACGTCCATGAGCACGGTGGAGGGATAGGCCGCCGTGCCGCCGGGCACATAGACACCGGCCTTTTCAAATAAAATAAAGATGATGAATAATTTTTTTGTCTCATATCCTACCAAAAAGTGCGTTTCATACTAAAAGTGCCTTCTTCACAAATAAGAATAATAAGTTAAAATAATAACAAACCAAGAAATACACACCTTATGTCAAAATAAACAGGGTGTGTATTTTCATGCAAAAAGAAAAAAGGAGAAGGTAAAATGGACACAGAAAAGAAATTAAGGAAAGGATTATTGTTAGGTATTCTGGTAGGAATTGCATGGGGATTGGACGGTGTATTAATGGGGAGGCTTGGACTGAATTCGATTTTTACGGATTCTGCCTATGCATTTTCTAAGGGGATTTCAGAAAAAAGCTTTCTGTATTCTCCGTTAGTGACAGCTTTTTTTCATGAAAGCTTCTGCTTTCTATGGGTTGCAGTGGTCCTGCTGTATCACAAACAACTGAAACAGGTATTTAAGCTGCTGTTTACAACGAAAAAAGGGAAGGCAACAGCAATTGCGGCTCTGGTTGGTTCTCCGATCGGAATGAGTGCATATCTGCTGGCTATTAAGTATGCAACTGCACCATATGCTTCCAGTATTTCTGTAGTTTATCCGGGTGTTGGTGCGATATTGTCTTACCTGATTCTGAAAGAACGTTTATCTCTTCGGGCAGTTACGGGAATAGCGATCAGCCTGACAGGATCGTTTATGCTGGGATTCCGTCCGACGGGAGATATTCCGGATACTTTTCTGAAAGGAATTCTATTTGCAGTTATTGCAGTATTCGGATGGGCTTCCGAGGGAGTTATCATAGGATTTGTCATGAAATACAGCAAGGGAGAGGATCATGTGGAAGCAACACCACAGCAATGTCTTTGCCTGAGATATTTTATTTCGATGATTGCCTATGCACTGGTAGTTCTTCCTGCAATTCAGGGATATCCGATGGCAAAGGAAATTGTGACATCAGGTCTGGTAGTGAGATATGCAATGATTGCAATTTTAGGAGCGATTACGTATTTATCCTGGTATAAAGCAGTGGACTTAGTGGGGTGTGCTATGGGAACCGCATTAAACAGCACAGCCGCTCTTTGGACAATTATATTCAGTGCAGTATTATTTGGAAGTAAAATCTCATTGTGGCTTGCAATATGGGGAGTGGTTATCGTTGCAGGTGTGTTTGTTTTTGCGATTGATCCGAAAACATGGAAGAAAAATATATCAAATAAGAAGCAGAAGTAAGAAACGAGGAGGGATATTATGTTAAAGCAGAGCGTAATTGATAATATGAAAGAAATTGCGGAACACTGTATGGGAGAAGAAACAGCTGCATGTGTTGCAACGTGTCCTATGCACACAAATGTAAAAGAATATGTTCGATTAATCCGGGAAGGGAAAGGAGAAGAGGCAATAAAAGTTATCCGAGACCAGCTGTTTTTACCGGGAACTTTGGGAAGAATCTGTGCGCACCCTTGCGAAGGAAAATGCAAATGGAACGAAGGGAAGAGTCCTATGGCGATTGCATCCTTAAAAAGATATGCAGCAGATCATTTTGACCGGGAAGAAGACTGGAATCTTTCCTGTAAGGACGAAAATGGGAAAAAAGTAGCAGTGATCGGTGCCGGACCATCCGGATTGCAGGCAGCATTGGAACTGAGAAAAGAAGGCTGTCAGGTTACCGTGTTTGAAAAAATGCCTGTAAGAGGAGGAATGCTTCGAATCGGCATTCCGGCATATCGTCTTCCAAGAACAATTCTGGAACGAGAGATCAGCTACCTGGATCGTCTGGGGGTAAAATTTGAATTAAATTGTGAAATCGGAAAGAATAAACCGTTTAGTGAAATTCTGGAAAATTTTGACAGTGTCATTGTTGCAGTGGGAAAACAGCAGGGGCGTGTTGACAGAAGTCTGGATCACTGGGATGCAAAAGGAATTTTCAGCGCTGCGGGATTTCTGAAGGAAGCTGCCATGACTCAAGATGTGAAAGAGTCCGGAAAAGTTGTTCTTGTTGTAGGTGGCGGAGATGTGGCCATGGACTGCGCAAGAACCGCACGGCGTCTTAACGCAGCAGAAAAAGTTTACTCTGTCTGTCTTGAGGACAGTTATGATACCATGGCTTCTTCAAATCACGAAATTAAAGGGGCACTGGCAGAGGGAGTAAAATTTAATCATGCTCAGGCTATCCAGAGAATTCATACAGACGAAAATGGCAGGGTATCTGGTGTTACACTTAAAAAATGTTTATCTATGTTTGATGAAAACGGAAGGTTTGCTCCTACATATGATGAAGAGGATACAAGGGAACTGAAGGTGGATACCATTGTCTTTGCCATTGGACAGGGAGTGGAAGCTGAATTTGCAGGGGAGGTTCTGGAACAGCGTCCTAATTCTACCTTCGCCTGTGACAAGGATACATTGCAGTCAACAAAGAACGAAAAGATTTTTGTTGCAGGAGATGCTTCCGGTGAATCTGTGATTGCTATTCAGGCTCTTGCAACCGGAAGAAGAGCTGCACAATCTGTAATTCGATTTTTGAGAGGAGAAGACCTGCGGTCCGGAAGAGAATTAAAAGACACCTGGACATATGAAACAAAATTGCAAATGCCGGTTGACTGGGATGCGATTACCGGCCAAAGAGAAGATATGCAGGAGCTGGATCCAAAGAAGAGAATTCGTTCTTTTGATGAGGTGGCTCTGGGATATACAAAAGAAGAAGCAGAAAGAGAAGCCGCCAGGTGCAGACAGTGTGAGTGTAAGCTCTGTATGAAAGAATGTATCATGCTGAACGATTACACAGAGTGCCCGAAATCTTTGTTTAAAAAGTATCTGGAGGAGGGATATGAAAATCTGGATCATATGATTGCATATTCCTGTAATGAGTGCAGTCAATGTACACTGAAGTGCCCGAAAGAATTTAACTTGAAGGGGATATTCACGGCGCTAAAAGAAGATTATGCAGAGAAAAATAACGGTCTTGTCCCGTTGGAAATCTTAAAAGAGAGTGATCGTACGCAGGAAAAGGAGTGCGGAGACGAATACTGTACCAGAGTAGATGGAAGTTTGCAGAAAAAAGAAGTACCTGAGAAGCAGAAAACAAAATATGTTTTCGTTCCTGGATGTACCGTGTCTGCATACTCTCCAAAGGGAGTAGAAAACATTGTGAAACACCTTAAAGAATGTCTGGGACATGAAAATGTAGGCGCATTATTACAATGTTGTGGAAAAGTCACCCGCTTTATTGGCGAAACAGAAAAGTTTGAGGAACGAAATAAAAAAGCTATTGATATTTTAGATGATATGGGAGCAGAAGTGATCATAACAGTATGCCCTTCCTGTTACAAAGTATTTAAAGAAACTGCTAAAAATCAGAAAGTGATCGCATATTGGGATCTGATGAAGAATCTGATCGGTATTCCGGAAACAGCAAGGGGAATCGGAACAGGCTCTGATGTAGTTTTCAACATTCATGATTCTTGTGTAACTCGAGATGAGACATCTCATCACGAGAGTGTGAGATGGGTTTTGGATGAATTGGGTTATAACTGGACAGAAATAGAACGAAACGGCAAAAACACCAGATGTTGTGGCGTTGGCGGTATGGTATGCAGCTCAAATCCGGAATTATATGAGCGTGTTTATACAAGAAGAGCGAATGACTTTGATCAGTACAATATTGTAACGTATTGCGGATCCTGCAGAGGAACCATGCAGGCGGCTGGAAAAGATGCTGTACATATCCTGGATTTGCTTTTTGGTCAAAAATATACAAAGGATCAGGAGAGAGCGCGCGGATATCAGACTGAACAGGAAATGTGGGAAAAAAGATTAGAGACCAAAGAAAGATTGAATCATTTGCGGTAAGATTATTAAATGTCAGAGCTGATACAACTCATGATATTTTGAGGTTTGAGACGGATTAACAGAGACTGTGAAGAAAAGTCTGTAAATAAGATCTTCTATAATGATAAGAATGGGCGAAAGGCTTGAATAAAATCAGCTTTTCGCCCTTGCTTTATATATAACAGTTATAAAATTGCATGTAGGCAGCACTTCGGTACCTGGGATATTATTTCTTTGAGATTGTGTGCCGCAGTCAGCAAACTCAAATCTTCAGAAATTCCAGATATTCTATTCCGTATAATAATTTTATAGAAGTTATCGAAGAACTGTTTTAGGAAATTCTAAAATAAAAACAGTTCCTTCTGAAGAAGGTTCTAACCGGATGTTACCATGCAACTGTTCCATAATCCGTTGGCAAATAGGAAGACCCAAACCACTGCCTTGTGAACTTCCCTTAACAAAGGGTTTAAAAAGCTCCTGCTGGATTTTTTCTGGTATCTGTGAACCATCATTGTAAAATTTAATAATATGATGAGTCTTGGTTTCTGATTGAGAAATTACAGAAACAGAATCTCCGTATTTTACTTGGTTAGAAATAAGATTCTCAAACAGAATCCTGATGTGCTCGCAGCTTCCATATACAGTCAGATCTGGTTTTATATCGATATTCCAGTGTTTAATATGAGAATCGTTACCCAAAAGTGCAACTATTTCTTGAATACAAGGAAGAATTGCAATTTCCTGCAAATCTTCAGATGCATCTAATGAGGTTAAGTGGACAATCATAAGAAGATCCTGAACACGTTCCTTTATTCTATCAGATTGCATAAGAATGGTGTTTAAAGACTCCTCAAGAGTCCCTTTTGGATAGTATCCGTCTAAAGCAGAGCTTACATATCCCTCAATAATCATAAGCGGTGTTTTTAATTCATGAGAAATATATTGGAGAACTTGCTGTCGATTTTCATCAATTTTTTTCTAAAGAACACCTCATAATTTCTAAATCTTCTGCAAGTGCTCGAAATTCCTGATCGCAGGTTTCAATATCAATAGGTGCTATATGCTTCCCTTGAGCAATTTCTTTTGAATAACTACGTAATCGGGAAATTCCTTTATAAAAGTCACGACTTAAACTATTGGAATATATGAACGATATTCCAACAATAATAATTGCAAATACAAACAGGAAGGCAGCTATTTGAGGAAAAGTCTCTGTATAAATATCTTTGATAATAGAGTATTTGTATAGTGTTTCTCCATTTTTGGTATTTAATTCTATAGTATACAAAAGATGTTTTTCATCAATTGTTTCTCGATATAACTCTTTGACTTCTTCTTGTTCATGAGCATGCTCTTGAATTTGTTGAGCTACTTTTGCACCATGAATCCCCTCTACCACATCAATGCTGTCAGTGGTAACACCTAAATCCATTCGTTTTGATTCCCATATCCTGATTTTTTTGGAAGGTAAGTTGATCAATAACACGATCTTCAAATAAATGACTAAAGTGAAAAATGACCAATAATATACAACTCCAAGACATAAAAGTGTAACAATAAGTATGAAAAATGCGGAGCTAATGAGCATCCGTTTTCGAAATCCTTGTAATTTTTTCATTAGTTATAACGGTATCCATAGCCGTAAATAGTTTCAATTTGCAGTTTCGGTAGCTTGCGCCTGATATTTTTTATGTAATTATCGACAATTCTGTCACTTCCAAAGTATTCATCTGACCAGACATCCTGAAGAAGCTGTTCCCGTGAAATGGCCTGTCCTTTGTGGCGGAGAAAAAAAAAGGATAATATCAAATTCACGGCTGGTAATGTCTACTTTTTCACCAGAATTTAACACAATCCGACGAGATAAATATATTTCGTAGCATCCAAGAGAGATAATATTGTCATTCTGCTTTTCTGTGCTTTGCTTTTGCTGTAAAAGTTTCTTTATGCGAAAAATAAGCTCTGCGGGAAGAAACGGTTTCGCAATATAATCATCACATCCTAGTTCAAATCCAGAGACGCGATCAAAACGGTCTCCTTTCGCTGAGATAATAATTACGGAGACATTGGAATTCTGTGCCTTTAATAATTTTAAAATATCAAGTCCACTTCCGTCTGGAAGCATAATATCCACAACCCAAACAGAAATATCAGAATTTAATTGCTGTCGTGCTTCAGCAAAGGTACTACAAGATATCACGGAATAACCTTCCTTTTCAAGATAAAATTGCATTAAACGGTTCAAATCCGGTTCATCTTCTACGATACATATCCATTTCATATATAAAACCACCTTGTGTTATTGTGCTAATTCCTTAATTATACATTTTAACATAATTCAATACAATTTCATAGGGAATATGCACGTTTTTCACAAAATCCTTAAGTACAATTACACTATAAGGAGGTTAGAAATATGAAGAAAAGGAAAAAGTGTAAAAAATTTAAAATGCCCACTTCATTTACAACCATTATCATACTGACCATTGCAGTTGCTGTTTTGACATTTATCATTCCAGCAGGACAGTATGAATATAAAGAAGGAATGCCAGTAGCAGGAACTTATCAGGTTGTCACATCGAATCCACAGGGATTATGGGATATCTTAAAAGCTCCCATAGAAGGCTTCAGAGGTGCTATAGATATCATTCTGTTTGTTTTGGTTTTGGGCGGTTGTCTTGGTGTTCTATTTGAGACAAAGGCTATTGATGCGGCTCTTTCTAAGGTGGTTGAAAAATCAAAAGGAAGAGAAAAAATGTTAATACCAATAGTAATGGGAATTTGTGCAATTGGTGGGACCACTTATGGCATGGCAGAAGAAACTATTGCATTTTATCCCATACTAATACCTGTTCTCTTAACGGCAGGATACGATGTTGTAACAGGTATTATGGTAGTGCTTTTGGGTGCCGGAGTAGGAATTGTAGGAGGTATTTCTAATCCTTTTTCAGTGGGAATTGGTTCAAACATAGCAGGTATTTCTCTGGGAGATGGTATTCTTACGAGATTGGTGTTATTTATAGCTTGTTTTATATTTGCAGTTTTTTTTGTTATGCATTATGCGGAGAAGGTTCGAAAGGATCCTACAAAATCTATTGTTTATGATATTCGAGATATTACAAATGCACCATTTGAAAAAAACAATACGAACGAGATTATAGAATTTACTCCAAAGCGAAAGAAAGTTATTACAATTTTTGGATGTATGTTTTTGCTGATGATTATTGCCATTATTCCATGGGGAAGTAAATTTGGAGTTCACATTTTTGAAGATTTTCATGAAATTTTTGACAGGTATTCCTATTTTGGGAAGTATTTTAGGTCACATCGTTCCTTTAGGAGATTGGTTCTTTACAGAAATGACCATGCTATTTTTAGCAGGTGCTGTTTTAATAGGAATTGTATATGGATTTAATGAAAAGAAAATAGTAGATCTTTTTATTTATGGGGCGAAAGATATTTTGAGCGTTGCATTGATTTTGGGAGTTGCAAAAGGATTGTCAGTGATTATGACAGATGGATTAATCATAGATACTGTTCTGCATTATGGAGAAATGTTGCTGTCTAACATTTCAGGTGTGATTTTTCCTGCCATTGCATATATTTTGTATATTCCAATGTCATTGTTAATTCCGTCTTCTTCTGGCTTACATACTGCAACAATCCCTATTTTAGCACCGCTAGGAGATTTTTTGAATGTAGGACGTGAATTTATTGTAATGGCATGTCAGGCGGGAAGCGAAACGATGAACTTTATTTCGCCTACGCAGGCTGTGCTAATTGGAGCACTGACACTTGCAAATGTTCCATACGAAAGATGGTTGAAGCATATATTACCGTTTTTCTTTGGTATTATTGCGATTACCTGTAGCGTGCTTACTGTTGGATGTATATTTTTTTAAGGATGCATATTAAAGAAATGGAGGAAATGAATGATGAAAGTTACTGTAATTGGAGCTGGAAATGGTGGTCTTACTGCAGCGTATGTTTTGGCGAAGAATGGAAATGAGGTTTGTATTTATGACTCTCCAAAATTCCCGGCACAAGTAAATGCAGTTGAAGAAAAAGGTGGCATTACAGCGTTATCAGAGGATAATGGCATGAAAATGCTGTTCCCGGGAGTCGAAAAAATTGCTTTTGGCTACAACAGACATTGAAAAAGCAATGGGATTTTCAGACACGTTTATGATGGTTTGTCCGTCTTTTGCACAGGAAATTATGTTTTCAGCCATGCTTCCATATGTAAAAGATGGAATGAAAATTTTTATTATCCCTGGAAATTATGGTGGTCTTGTATTGAATAAGATGATACAAAATTCTGACAAGCGTGGAACAGATATTACTTTTATCGATACAATCAGTTTGCCATGGGCTACTCGTGCTGTTGATGCCGGAACGATTTCTATTATGGGTGTAAAAGAATTTATGCCATTGAGTATTTTCCCAAAGGCGAAGCAAACAGAGGATATGATAAAATTTGTGAGGGAAATTTTCCCGATTCCTGTTGAAATTTTGGAGAATCCGGTAGTAGCAGCTTTAGAAAATATTAATTTTGGTGCACATCCGCTTTTTACGATTTTAAATATGGGATTATTGGAGAATTTTGAAGGTGGATACAACTTCTATCGTGACTGCTGTTCACCATCCATTGCAAAAGTGGAGGATGCTTTGGATCGGGAACGATTAACTGTTGGAGAAAGCTTGCATTTGCATCTACGTACCGAATTAGAGGCAATGAATGCTCTTTATGCAAGTGATTGCTCTTCTATTTATGAATTTAACAGAGGCTCAAGTGCACATGGAAAAATCAAAAATGCTCCTGCTAATTCAAAAAATCGTTATATTACAGAAGATATTCCATATTTATTTGTTCCTTTCTGTGAATTGGCTAAAATCTGCGGTGTTCAAGTTCCAGCTGCTGAAGCATTAATTACTTTAGCGAATCTCTATAACGATGTAGACTATCGTAAAACAGGACGTACGTTGGAGAAGATAGGATTTAATCATTGGACAAAACAAGAAATTCTTGAATTTCTCCAAGTATAAACTGGGTAAGGGGGAAATCAGTTAATGTCGATTTCTTCTGATTTTAAAGATAAATCAGGTAATTGTGAAACTCGCGATGCTCGTTCGCAATCTTGATTAAAAACACGGCAGAATTCGTGCTTTGCACAAAATCTGGGATGAAATGTAAATAAAATCGTGGTTTTCAAATTCAAGTTAGACACGAACAAAACAGAGAAGAAATTAATAAGACTTGTATGGGCCGGCTCGATTGAGCCGGCTCTTATTATACATGCATCAAAGGAATGGATAAATGTGGGTATAGTTTTGTTATCATGGTGAAAGGGATGTCTGCCCTTGTGAATGTATTGATCCTGGGAAATAAAGGGACATTCGAAAATAAGCGGGTGAACAATATCTATGAATATGGAGTTTACGGAAGCATTGGAAGAAAAGATTGAAAAAGCAGAGGCTGATGTGGTCGCAGCGAAGAAAAAGTATGACCAGGCAACAGCAAATCTGAAAGAACTGTTAGACAAGCGGGATGCCATAAGAAAAGAAGAAATCCTGTCAGCGGTTGTAAAAAGTGGGCGGTCATATGAGGAAATCATGAACTTTTTGAATGTAGGATCAGATGGAGAAAAGACGGAAAAATAGAATTATTTTGAGTCGCAGATATAGCGATATTCGATTAAGGCGGAAAAAAACTGGAAGTTCACAATTAAAATGCGGGATAAACACTGCTTCTAAAGAATATAATATGATTATAGAATAGAAATATGCAACAAGTTACAAAAATCTATTTCAATGTCCGACTGATATATTGATTTTTGAAGCCTATATGGATATACTAGAATAGAAAAATGCAACATGTTGCAAAAATCTTTTACAGTGAGGTTTTAAGATGGAGATTCGCAGAGATTTTTATTTGGATAAATTGATAAAAAGAAAGAATAATGGATTGATTAAGGTAATTACTGGTATTCATCGATGTGGAAAATCCTATTTACTGAATAATCTGTTTTATCATCATTTATTGGAAAGCGGAGTTGATACTGACCACATCATTCGCTTTGCTTTTGATTCAGCTGATGATCTTTATCTGATTGGCGAAAGCCTGATTCAGATGGAAAAGGAAAAGCGTGGAGTTGATCCTGAAAAGTTTATGGCTTATATCCGTTCCAAAGTTGTAGGTGAAGAAATGTATTATTTGCTGCTTGATGAAATTCAGATGTTGGATTGTTTTGAAGCTGTTTTGAATGGCTATCTTCGCAAAGATAATATGGATGTATTTGTGACAGGAAGTAATGCAAAACTTTTGTCTAAAGATATAGCCACCGAGTTCGCCGGTCGTGGTGACGAGGTTCATATGTATCCCCTGAGTTTTGCCGAGTTTATGACCATTTACAGCGGTGATAAGTACATGGGATTATCTGAATATATGCTGTATGGCGGTATTCCTCTTGTTGTTCTTCGTGAGGGAGCAAACGATAAGGCAGTTGCATTGCAGAATCTGTTCAATGAGATTTATCTTCGAGATATTACCAAACGTAACCGAGTGAGGAATATCGGAGAATTGGAAGATCTTCTGAATATTCTTTCCTCTGCCATTGGTTCGCTGACCAATCCGGAAAAACTGAAAAATACTTTCAAGACGGTAAAGAAATCCAGAATCACTTCCGCTACCATTAAGAAATATCTGGATTATTTTGAGGATTCTTTCCTGATTGAATCAGCACAAAGATATGACATTAAAGGAAAAGCATATATTGAAACACCTAAGAAATATTATTTTTCCGATCTTGGTCTTCGCAATGCCAGAATCAATTTCCGTCAGTTTGAGCAGACTCATTCTATGGAGAATGTAATTTATAATGAACTTCGTATGCGTGGTTACAGTGTGGATGTGGGAGTAATACCGATTGCAGAAAGAAATCAGGAAGGTAAGGTTATCCGTAAACAGCTTGAAGTTGATTTTGTATGCAATCTTGGTTCATCCAGATACTATATCCAGTCGGCATACTCGCTGCCAGATGAAACGAAACGCACTCAGGAAATCAGACCATTCAGGAAAATTGATGATTCCTTCAAAAAGATTGTTATCACAAAAGATATTGTACAGCCCTATTATGATGACTATGGTATCTTGACTGTAAACATTTATGACTTCCTCCTTGATCCGCAAACTCTTGAAAAATAAACAATGTTATAAAGGATGCTATGCGGTCTTGGAAGAATGGAATGTATGCCGGTGGAGGCGAACTTATGGAAAATATTGATGATGATAGAGAAATGATAAAAATGAAACAGATGACAATAAATGGAATAGGTGGAAAAGTACATTATTGGATTTCAAGACCAAATAATAATTCTAAGGGAGCATTAGTATTTACACATGGCTTAACAGCGAATCATACAATGTATGAAAGACAGGTTGAGTAAGCTTATTGTTGAGTCAAAAATGTATTCAGAAGCGTCTGAAGATGAACGAAAATTTATTTTAAATACAGGTGAGATCGTTGCATATCTGGTCCGGGCAAGGCTTGCAGGAGAGGATCCCGAGAAGCTGGCTTATGGATTTCACCGGGCACTGGCAGATGAGATCCTTGCAGCCTGTGAGGAAGCAGAGAGACAGACCGGAATCCGGAAAGTGGCATTAAGCGGTGGTGTCTTTCAGAACCGGCTGCTCTGGAACTGGTAGATGATGGCCTCACGGAAATGGGGTTTGAAGTTCTGAAGCACAGCTTGATCCCGCCGAATGACGGAGGGATCGCACTGGGACAGGCGGTGTATGGAATGGCTTATGTGCAGCGGCACAGATAAATATAGACAATATCATGCAGATACGGATCATAAATGTTTTATGATTAATGCATGGAGCATACAGCAGAAATGCAGGATGGGAGGCACAGATATGTGTGTAGGATTATCAGCAAAAGTAGTAAAAATCAGTGAAGGAACAGCAGTGGTGGACGCAGGCGGCGCAAAGAGAGAGGTTTTCCGCCCAGCTTCTGGGAGACCTGGAGCCGGGGGGATTATGTGATGGTGCATGCTGGTGTTGCCATTGCAAAGATCACCGATGATGATGAGGAAGAGACAGACCAGCTGATGGAGGAACTGCTGTGATGGAAGAGAGGAAAAGAACAGCAAGAGAGATCATAGAAGGATATCAGGGGCCGCCGGTGCGGATCATGGAGGTCTGCGGAACACACACCCACGAGATCTTCCGTCTGGGAATCCGCAAGCTTCTGCCGTCTCAGGTGGAGCTGATCTCAGGACCGGGATGTCCGGTCTGTGTAACACCGGTAGGGTTTATTGACGAGGCCGTTTATCTTGCTCTGGAAAAACAGGTGACGATCTGCACGTTCGGTGATCTTGTCCGCGTACCGGGAACAAAGAAAAGCCTTGCAGATGCCAGGGCAGAAGGCGCCAGGATACGGATCGTCTATTCACCGGCAGATGCAGAAAAATATGCGAAAGAGCATCCGGAAGAGCAGGTGGTATTTCTTTCCGTTGGCTTTGAGACCACTACGCCTGCTGGCTGTCTTTCCGTGAAAAAGGCCGGAGAGGACAGACTTTCCAACTATTCGCTCCTTGTGGCAAACAAGACTATGCCCCAGGCTTATCAGGCATTAAAGGGCAGTGCGGATGTGTTCCTTTATCCTGGACATGTCAATGCGATCACAGGAACTGCGCTCTGCGAGCATCTGGCAGAGGAAGGCATCAGTGGTGTGGTGGCAGGCTTTACAGCGAAGGAGCTGCTTACGGCACTGGCTGTTGCACTGGTACGTTTTCAGGAAGGAAAAACCGTTCTTTGTGAACTGCTATCCCCGTGTGGTAAAAAAGTGAGGGAAGCCCGGAGGCGCAGAAAGCTGATCGGTGAACTGATGGAACCCTGACGATTCCGAATGGCGCGGCCTGGGTGTGATCCCGGGGTCCGGCTGGTGCTCCGGAAGGAGTGGGAAGCCTTTGATGCCAGAAAAAAATATGCAGTGCCGCCGATCCAGGGCAGGCCAAATCCAGCCTGTCGTTGCGGGGATGTGCTTCAGGGAAAATGCAAACCATCAGATTGTAAGGTATTCGGAAAGGTCTGTACCCCACAGCATCCGGTAGGTGCCTGTATGGTATCCAATGAAGGAGCCTGTTCCGCATATTTTATGTACGGAAACTGATGTCCGCTTTAATGGACTGCGAAGTATGATACATTACATATAGTACAAACGAAGGATCGTATCCTGAAAATCTGACAGGATGAAACCGATATGAAAATCCTTTGACCCAGCATAGAAAGAAGATAATATTATGGAAAATAAAACAGTGACCATGGCACACGGTGCCGGAGGCCGTCAGACCTCAGAACTGATTGATGAAGTATTCAAAGCACATTTTGCAAACCCGGATCTCACAGCCGATGATGCGGCAGTGCTGGTTCCGCCTGCAGGAAAAATGGCAGTATCCACCGATGGATTTATTGTTTCTCCGGCATTTTTTCCGGGGGGAAATATCGGCAAGCTTTCCATTTGCGGAACAGTTAATGACCTTGCCTGTATGGGAGCAAAACCGATGTATCTTACCTGCGCTTTTGTCATCGAGGAGGGTTTTCCCATGGAGAAACTGGAGGAGATCGCCGCAGCCATGGAAAAAACAGCAAAAGAAGCCGGAGTGCGTATCGTTTCCGGAGACACTAAGGTGGCAGGAAAAGGCCAGGTTGACGGTGTGTTTATCACAACAACTGGAATGGGTGAGATCCGGGAGGGCGTTCAGGTAGGCGGTGAGCTGGCAAAACCGGGAGATGCCATTATTGTAACCGGTGATGTGGGAAGACATGGATGCACCATTCTTCTGGCAAGAGAGGATTTCGGCATTGATGCAGATGTGACAAGTGACTGCGCACCGCTGTGGGGAGCTGTAAAAGAAGTGCTGGATGCCACCCATAACATTCATGTGATCCGTGATGCCACAAGAGGTGGTGTCGGAACGGTTCTTTATGAGATCGCAGGACAGAGTAATGTAGGAATCCGCCTGGATGCAGCAGCTGTTCCGGTAGCTCCGGAGGTAAAGGGTGTCTGCGGCATGCTTGGCCTGGAGCCGCTTTATCTGGCATGTGAGGGACGTATGGTGATCATGGCACCAAAGGAAGAGGCAGGAAGGATCGTGGAAGCACTGCGTAAATGTCCTTATTCCAGGGATGCAGCCATTATCGGTGAAGTTACTGAAGAACAGCCCGGAAAAGTTGTCATGACTACGGAGATCGGAACTCAGGCACTTCTTCCGCAGCCGGGAGGAGAGCTTCTGCCGAGGATCTGCTGATAATATCGGAAAGGAGAGTCAGATCTTATGGAGACAAGAGTGGCATTGATTTCGATCATTGTGGAAAACAATGATGTGATCGATGATATCAACCGTTTCCTTCACGAAGCGGGAAAATATATTATCGGGAGAATGGGGATCCCTTACCGGGAAAAAGGCATCAATATCATCAGTATTGCCATTGATGCACCACAAGATGTGATCAGCTCTTATCCGGAAAGATCGGCCGCCTCAGTGGAGTTTCCGCCAAAACGGCATATTCCAATGTGATCAC
>ENA-OQDT01001096-OQDT01001096.1-human-gut-metagenome-genome-assembly--contig:-NODE-1096-length-16597-cov-1.923497_pt1 | contig 16597 bp, 23 predicted proteins | sample MGYA00242786_ERZ504617 | MGnify/ENA primary metagenome ERZ504617 (study PRJEB26092, sample SAMD00036337) | human gut metagenome | host: Homo sapiens | study: EMG produced TPA metagenomics assembly of...
ATTTATCTTCCTTTTCTATCAATCATTTTGTCATTTCACCGTCATTTTTTGAACAGTTTCGCTCTCTTATTTCCTCCATTACAAAACGGCATAGCCAAAGATACGATAAACGCCTTTGTCTATGCCGTTTCTATTTATATTTTCTTCTATTTTGATTCCTCTTCTTTTCTTCGCAAAATATCATATACGTCCGGGATTTCACTTAGTTCAACATAGAGCAGCTGTTTCGAGTGGGGCGCACTTTCCTGCTCTTTTCCCTCTTCATTCAGGATGCGCAGCACTTCCGCTTCTATGTTTCTGCCGTCCGGCTTCATAATTTCAATCGTTTCCCCGACAGAAAATTTGTTTCTCTGCTCTATCCTGCACAATCCGTCTTTGATCTCCCCGACAATGCCAAGATAAGTATACTCTTTATTGTATGTGTTGCTGTCATAGATCTGTGTCGTCTCATCCGGTTTCCCAAAGAAAAATCCGGTCGTAAACTGGCGGTAAGTACAATTTGAGATCTGTTCTTTATACCAGGGCATGTTCTGTTCATATAACTTCGGATCTTTCTTATAGTCATCGATTGCTTTTCGGTACGTCCTTGCCACTGTCGCCACATACAGAGCGGTTTTCATTCTGCCTTCGATTTTCAGACTGTCGATCCCCGCATCGATCAGCTCCGGTATATGTTCGATCATACACAGGTCTTTTGAGTTAAAAATGTAAGTTCCTCTTTCATTTTCATAAACAGGAAGGTACTCTCCCGGTCATTTTTTCTTCCACGACCGCATATTTCCAGCGGCACGGATGAGTACATGCTCCTCTGTTCGCATCTCTTCCCGTAAAATAATTACTCAAAAGACATCTTCCCGAATAAGAGATACACATCGCCCCGTGAATAAACGTCTCGATTTCCAAATCTTCCGGAATATTTGCCCGAAGTTCTTTTAGCTCTTCCATCGACAGCTCTCTGGCAGATACGACTCGACTCGCCCCCTGTTTATACCAGAAATTATAGGTTGCATAATTTGTATTATTTGCCTGAGTGCTTATATGCCTTTCTATCTCGGGGCATATCTCTTTGGCAATCTCAAATACTCCCGGATCTGCAATGATCAGTGCATCCGGTTTGATTTCCTTTAACTCTTCAAAATACTCACGCACCCCGGCAAGGTCATCGTTGTGCGCCAGAATATTAGCGGTCACATATACTTTCACACCATGCTCATGGGCAAATTGAATTCCTTTTCGCATCTCTTCCGTTGAAAAATTCTTCGCTTTTGCTCTAAGACCGAAAGCTTCTCCTCCGATATAGACCGCATCAGCTCCGAAAATAACTGCCGTTTTCAACACTTCCAGACTGCTCGCCGGAATTAATAACTCAGGATGTCTGCTCATCTTTCTCTTCATTCTCCTACTTCTTCTTTTTCTGTTTTTATGGCGGCTTATAATTTTGCGCTTTACTGCGCAATGTCCGTTCCGACTTCCTTTTTCACACTCAGCGCCACCCCGTCTCCTAAAGGAATGATCGATGTTACAAGCGCATCGTTATGTTTTAATTCGTACAGATATTCCCGCATCCGCGCATGAATCGTACGATCCCGCCGTTCTACCGCGAAACGTGACTCGATCACATCACCGTCCTGCATCACATTATCCGAGACAAGGATACCGCCCTTTGCAAGCAGACGCAGTATCTCCGGCAGATAATGAATGTACTGACCTTTCGCCGCATCCATAAAAATAAAATCATACGGTCCTTCCAATGTTTTCAGCACATCCATCGCATCGCCTTCCAGCAAAGTGATTTTCTTCTCTTTTCCTGCACGGACAAAATTTTGTCTTGCGATCGGTATTCTCTTCTCATAATTTTCAATCGTTGTGATCGCACATTCTTCCGGTACATATTCACTCATCAATAACGCAGAGAAACCTACGGCAGTTCCGACTTCTAGAACGCGCATAGGTTTTTTTACCATAAGGAGCACCTTTAAGAAGCTCTGCATCTCACGGCGTATTATAGGCACGTTATCAGCCAGAGCCTCTCTCTCGATGTCCTCTAATATTTCACTGTTTTTTCGTATCCAGCGAATTGATGAATGTAATAATACGTTCATCTACTATCATAATTTACACATCCACATCCATGATGATCGGAATCACCATCGGTTTTCTCTTTGTCTTTTTCCAAATATAGTCGTTCATGGAATCGCGGATCACAAGTTTGATCTTATTCCAGTCTGTATGACGTCCCGAGAGACACTTATCCACCGCCTCGGATACCGCTCTTCTCGCATCATCCATCAGTTCTTCTGATTCTCTTACATAAACGAAGCCTCGCGATACGATATCCGGACCTGCAAGCAGGCGGTTCGTTCTTCTCTCAAGCGTAAGCACAACAATGATAATACCGTCCTCTGCCAAATGCTGTCTGTCCCGAAGCACGATGTTTCCTACGTCTCCTACCCCGAGTCCGTCTACAAGAATCGCTCCCGTGTGTACTTTATCTACTACTTCCGCACTGTCATCGCACAGTTCCAGCACATCTCCGGACTGAATGATAAATACATTTTCCTTCGGAATTCCAAGTGATTTTGCCACTTCCGCATTTGCTTTCAAATGACGGTATTCTCCGTGGACCGGAATGGCATATTTCGGCTTCACAAGAGAATAGATCAATTTCAGTTCTTCCTGACAGGCATGTCCCGATACATGGGCATCCTGGAAATACTCCGCCCTTGAGAAGTCGTTGATCACACGGAAACAGACTTCTCATTTCCCGGAATCGGATTAGAACTGAAGATAACGTTCATCGTTTGGCTGTATCGTCACTTTTCTGTGCACGTCCGCCGCCATTCTCGACAGAGCCGCCATAGACTCTCCCTGACTTCCGGTTGTGATAAGAACCATTTTCTCCGGCGGATAATTCTTCATCTGATCGATCTCGATCAATGTGTTTTCCGGCACATCCAAATATCCCAATTCTGACGCTGTCGCAATGATATTCACCATGCTGCGCCCTTCCACAACTACTTTTCTTCCATACTTATATGCCGAATTGATAATCTGCTGCACACGATCCACGTTAGAAGCAAACGTAGCGATGATCAGCCTTGTATTCTGATGTTCCGCAAAAATATGATCAAACGTAATACCGACCGTCTTTTCCGACTGGGTAAATCCTCGCCGCTCCGCATTCGTACTGTCTGACATCAGAGCAAGCACACCCTTTTTTCCGATCTCCGCAAACCGCTGTAGATCGATCGCATCTCCGAACACCGGCGTATAATCGACTTTAAAATCTCCTGTATGGATTACGACACCGGCAGGCGAATAGATCGCAAGGGCAGACGCATCCTGAATACTGTGGTTTCGTTTTAATAAATTCAATCCTGAATTTTCCAAGATTGATCGACTGTCCGTGGCGGACAACTTTTCGCTTCGTCGTCCGAAGAAGATTATGCTCCTTTAGTTTGTTTTCAATAATGCCCATCGTAAGTTTCGTCGTATAGATCGGCAGATTGATCTCTTTGAGCACATACGGAAGCGCGCCGATGTGATCCTCGTGACCATGTGTGATAACAAACCCTTTCACTTTCGATGCATTGTCTTTCAAGTATGTTACATCAGGGATCACAAGATCGATCCCAAGCATATCATCCTCCGGGAATGCCAGACCGCAGTCCACGACAACAATACTGTCTTCATACTCAAAGGCAGTAATATTCATACCGATCTGCTCTAATCCTCCAAGCGGTATGATACGCAATTTTCCGTTATTCTGTTTTTTCAAAAAATAAACACCTCCACTATTTCCCCTTTTTCATGCATTCTCTGCATATTCCGTAAAACTTTACTTCATGATCAAGAACATGAAATCCAATCGTACGTTCAATGTGACGTTCCGCTTCTTCCAGAAGGTCATCATCGAAAGGAATGATTTTATTGCAAGTTCTGCATATAAGATGATGGTGGTTATGTTTCGATCCGCCGTCCAGCAGATGTCCGATCTCGTAACGCACACATCCCTCATCCAAATTAATCTTGTCTATGAGCTGCATATCCCATAAAAGCTGGATCGTACGGTACACAGTTGCAAGTCCGATTTCCGGATGCTCCTGCGTCACCAGCTCATAAATATCTTCCGCAGTCAAATGCCTGCCTTTATTCTGCTCCAAGACAGAAAGGATCAAAATTCTCTGATTCGTAACTTTCAACCCTTTTTCTCTTAATTTTTCTTTGAGCAGTTCTTCTGTCCTGTTCTTTTTCATTCTATCCTCACCCGAAACATCCAAAAGACATTTTTCACTGCGATTTCACGCATTTTGCCATACTGTCATATCTTATATATCACTGTCCGATTTCCCGTGGAAACTCTCAGAAGTTCCCATAGCATACAATGTAATTTTCTTCTTAGATCAGAGTTCAATACTGACATCTTCAAGAAGTTCCTCAAACACCTTGGAGACCGCCTGTAACTCTTTCTCATTTTCAACGATCTCATAAACGCTCTCGCCTGATTCTTCATCACGAACGTCTTTTAATATCAGACATTCCGCATCGTCATCCTCCGACTCCGCAACAAGAATATACGCGCTCCCGTTGATCTTTGTTTCTTCAAGTATAAAAAATTCGTCCTCACCGTTTCCATCCGCAAATGCAAACTTTACTTTTTCCATATCCGAACCCCTTACATCTTTTATTTTTCTATCCTGATATCCTGCACAAAATCACCGAAAGCGCCAAAAGACACATCCCGGGATTGTAAGCAGCCGCCAAGGTCTTAGCATATCCCGAACTTTGGCTCATTGCCTATACAAAAATGACAGACTTCATTCATTCTGCCTGTTTTTTCATATGCATCAGATCAAGATAACCCTGCAAAATAAACACTGCGGCGATCTGATCTATATGTTTCTTTCTGTTTTCACGGCGCACGTTGCTCTCGATCAGAGTACGTTCTGCCTCTACGGTCGTCAGTCTCTCATCCCACAAAATGACCTCTAACCCGGTTCTGCGTTTGAGCATCTCTCCGAATTCCATAGACTGCTGCGCACGCTCTCCGATATCGTTATTCATATGTTTCGGAAAGCCGAGGACGATCTTCTCCACATCATACTTTTTGATCAGTTCCTCTATCCTCGCGCAAGTCCGCCGAAGTTTATTTTCTTCTTTTCTCTCGATCGTCTCCACTGCCTGAGCCGTAAGACGAAGAGCGTCGCTGATCGCAACGCCTACCGTTTTCGACCCATAATCAAGTCCCATAATTCTCATATCTGATTATTCCCACGAATGATGTTCGATATACGCTTTTAACAGCTCCTCGACCAACTCATCTCTCTCTACTTTCATGATCAGGCTTCTCGCTCCGTTAAAACTTGTAACATATGTCGGATCTCCCGACATGATATATCCGACGATCTGATTCACCGGATTATATCCCTTTTCTTTCAGCGCCTTAAACACGATCTCCAAAATGTCTCCGGCCGAAATCTGCGGTCCCGGTTCTACCTGAAAGAATTGTGTATTGCTGAGATCACTCATCTTGCTGTTCCTCCTTACCTTCTGTCTTTTTGTATAAGAATTCTATTCCTCATTTTTCATTTTCGGAAACTCCGAAATCACTACCTACAATTCTAATATACTCCCATTCAAAATTCAACGTATAATTTGTGAATGATTTTCAATTCTCACTTTTACGATACAATTAGAAATATTTTTTTCGGTTTCTAGTGCAATTTTCATATACTCTTTTGTATGTCCTGTCATAACAGCCTTTCCCTCGATCTGCGCGCGTTCTTCAAAAAGAACTTCCACTTCTTTTCCGATAAAGCTGTCCTCGTATGCCTTTTTCTTCCGTTCGCCGAGGGCGATCATACGGGCGCTTCTTTCCCCTTTGATCTTCTCATCAATCTGGCCGTCCATCACTGCCGCTTTTGTCCCTTCTCTCTTCGAGTATTTGAAAATATGCGTTTCATAAAAATCAACCCGGTCGACAAACGCATAGGAAGCTTCAAACTCTTCCTCTGTCTCCCCCGGAAATCCGACGATCACATCTGTCGTAAGAGCCGGATGATCAAAATATTTTCTCAATATCTGACACCTGTCATAATATTCTCCGCTTGTATACTTTCTGTTCATCCGCTTCAGCGTCGCGTCACATCCGCTTTGAAGAGAAAGATGAAAATGCGGACACACTTTCGGCATCTCGGAAAGCTCTTTTGCAAACTCTTCCGTAATAATCCCCGGCTCAAGAGAACCGAGACGGATCCGTTCGATCCCTTCGACTTTGTGTACTTCTTTTATAAGGTCAAGCAGATGTCTCTGCCCGTCAAAATCGATACCGTAAGAACTCAGATGGATTCCCGTAAGAACAACTTCTTTATATCCGTTTCCGGCAAGATCTCTCACTTCTTCCAGCACGTCCTTTGTCTGCCTGCTCCGCACTCTGCCCCTCGCATAAGGGATGATACAATACGTACAAAATTGATTACATCCGTCCTGCACTTTAATATACGCTCTCGTATGATCTCCCGGTTTTGTCAAATGCAGTTCTTCATACTCTTTCGTACGGTTGATATCTTCCATCGCATATTCTGTATGACCGCTTTTTTCCATTTCATATTGTTTCAATAATTCCGGCAGATCTTTTTTATGATTATTCCGATCACAATATCAATACACGGATCGATCTCCTTACCCTCCTGCGCCTGTACATAACACCCCGCCGCCACAACGACCGCGTCCGGGTTTAATTTTCTTGCTCGGTGCAGCATCTGCCGAGATTTCCTGTCTGCTATATTTGTCACCGTGCATGTATTGATAATATAAACATCCGCCCCCTTCTTTAAAGGGAACGATCTCATAACCTGCCTGTTCAAGCATTTCCTGCATTGCTTCCGTCTCATATGCGTTTACTTTACATCCAAGATTATGAAGTGCCGCTTTTTTCATAAGTTTACCTCTTTTTCCTATTCTTTCTATCATTGTTCCTTGACTTTTAGTTCCCTATCCCGTAGAATATTCATAAGGTTTTGACCCTATTTTATCACATATTTCAAGGAGGTAGCAAAATGAAAACTGTACAGATTTCATTAAATTCAATCGACAAAGTAAAATCTTTCGTAAATGAGATCACAAAATACGACAACGACTTCGATTTAGTATCTGGAAGATACGTTATAGACGCCAAATCCATTATGGGAATTTTCAGTCTTGATCTCTCCAAACCGATTGATCTTAACATTCACGCAGACGGCGACGTTGATGCAATCCTCGCTGCACTTGACCCGTATATCATCAAATAATAACAGTCAAACATATTTATGCGTAAATGCACAATGCAAAAAGCTGTCTCTTTTGAGACAGCTTTTTTGTAATGGCGACGAGCCAAAGCCCGGGATATACCAAAACTTCGGCAGCCGCTTACAATCCCTGAACATGCCTTTTGGCACTTTCGGTGATTCTATGCCCCTACGGTGATCACTTCTGCAGTTTCAAGCGCCGTCTTCATCAGATCATCGATACAATCTGCCAGATTGATCTCCGACTTTTCGATTCTTTCTACATTCGGCTTTGTCACCGGATGCTTTGCAACGAAGATCGTGCAGCAGTCTTCAAACGGCTGGATTGAAACTTCGTATGTGTCGATCTTTTCAGATATTTCCACAATCTCTTTCTTATCAAATCCGATAAGCGGACGGTATACCGGCAGTGTGCAGACAGCGTTTGTCGCCGCAAGACTCTGCATCGTCTGACTCGCCACCTGTCCGATGCTCTCTCCCGTAACAAGACCGAGACAGCCGTTTTTCTTCGCAAAATGTTCTGCGATCCGCATCATATACCGACGCATGATGATCGTCAGCTCATCGTGCGGACATTTTTCATAAATGGCAAGCTGAATATCGGTAAAATTAACAATGTGAAGCTTGATCGGACCTGAATAAGCAGATACGAGTCTTGCAAGATCTATCACTTTTTCTTTCGCTCTCTCACTTGTATACGGCGGTGCGTGAAAATAAACCGCCTCCAGCTCAACGCCGCGTTTCGCAACCATATAACCGGCTACCGGACTGTCGATCCCTCCCGACAGCAGAAGCATCGCACTGCCGTTTGTTCCGACAGGCATTCCTCCCGGACCCGGAATGATCTCGGAATAAATATAAACTTCTTCTCTTATCTCTACATTCAGACGTACTTCCGGATCGTGCACATCAACTTTCATCTCAGGATATGCATCAAGAACCGCCTCGCCAAGCGCACAGTTTAATTCCATCGAATTCATCGGATAGCGTTTATTCGCGCGTCGCGCTTCTACTTTAAACGTCTTGTCTGCCTGAGGATACATCTCGCCTACATAAGCAGTCACGTCTTTTTTCAATCCTTCCGGATCTTTCACTTCTTTGCGGACAACCGGACAGATCCCTACAATGCCGAATACTTTTTTGAGACTTTCAACCGTCTCCTCATAATCATATTCACCCTCGCAGTCCACATAGACTCTTCCGTGACATTTATGAACAAGGAATTCTCCGTCTACGCTCTGAAGAGCATACCTGATCTGACGCACAAGCGCATCTTCAAATATATAACGATTCTTTCCCTTGATCCCTATTTCTCCATATTTAATCAAAAATGAATGAAACTCCATCTTCTTCTCCTTCTTTGCGCCATATCTTTCTGTCATGTGAAATCAGCGCCGTGTATATTTCCGAAGCATCGGAATACAATTATATAGTGTTTCCAGCGTATAGTCAATTTCTTCTTTTGTCGTAAACTCCGACAAACTGAACCGCAGCGTCGAATCAAGATATTCTCTCGGCGTTCCTATCGCCTGAAGAACACCGCTTATCGCCGGATGATTAGATGCACATGCCGAGCCTGCCGACACACAGATTCCACGATCTTCCAGCGTATGGAGCAGGACTTCGCTCCTCACTCCGGCAAATCCCGCGCTGACAATGTGCGGAGCGCTTCCTTCATCTGTAAGTCCATGCACTTTCACATTGCCAATCTGTGAAATACAGTCTATAAAATGCGTTTTCAGTTCCCGCATATGCTCCGTTTTCAGCTCAAGATCCTGATAGATCATTTTTGACGCCAATGCCAATCCTGCGATTCCAGGTACGTTTTCCGTTCCTGAGCGCATATCTTTTTGCTGACCGCCTCCGAAAATGATCGGTTTTATCTTCACACGGCTGTCCACATAAAGAAATCCCGCCCCTTTCGGTCCGTGAATCTTATGTCCGCTGGCCGAAAGCATATCGACTCCAAGTCTTTTCGGATAGATCTTATACTTTCCGAATCCTTGAACCGCATCCGTATGAAATAAGATTGACTGTTTATACTGCTTCACGATCCGGGCTGCCTCAGCAACGGGCTGTACCGTTCCGATCTCGTTATTGACATACATGACCGATACAAGGATCGTCTCCGGACAAAGCGCTTCTTTCAGCGCGTCAAGCCGAATTCTTCCGCATTCGTCAACAGGAAGATACGTGACGCGAAATCCTTCTTCCTCTTCCAGATAATGCATTGTATTCAAAATGGCAGGATGTTCCACACAAGAAGTGATCAGATGATTTCCGTTCCTTCGATTGGCCCGCGCACATCCTATCAGCGCCTGATTATCACTTTCCGTACCTCCGGAGGTGAAAATAATTTCTTTAGCATTTACTTTTAAAAGCTTGGAAATCGTTTCTTTGCTTCTTTTATATATCTTTCAGCTTCCATTCCCTTCCGATACATTGCCGACGGATTCCCGTAATCCCGACACATGATATGATAGACAAGCTCTCCCACTTCCGGATAACACATCGTTGTAGCTGAATTATCAAGATAAACTTCCATGATTCCTTTCCTTTACTGATTCTTACTATTAAATTATGACTCTCTCTTTTCGGTGACACAGCGCGGCTTTCTATATGATACATCAAGATCGAAAGTGTCGTAAGACCCGCAGTCTCTGTCCTTAAAATCCGCTTTCCAAGCGTGACCGGCCGCGCCCCTTTCTCTTTTGCCCTGAGCACTTCCGCTTCTTCAAAACCTCCTTCAGGACCGATAAATATTCCGACCGACTGTCCCGGTTCTATTTGTTCGATCACTCTCACAGTCTCGGCCATACCTTCTTCCAGTTCATACGGGATAAGAACGACGTCAAGACTTTCTGCCTGTTCTAATGCTTCCGTAAAAGAACATACTCCGCAAACTTCCGGAATCACGCCTCTTCCCGACTGCTCTGCCGCTCCTTTTGCGATTAGCTGCCAGCGTTCCTGCTTTTTCACCGCTTTCTTCTCATCTAACTTTACGACCGAACGTTTTGCCGAAAACGGAACGATTTTGTGAGCGCCCAGTTCTACCGACTTTTTGTACGATCCATTCCATCTTTATCGCCTTTCGGAAGTCCCTGAAACAAAATAATTTCCGATGGAAGTTCCGTCTCGGTATCCAGCTTTCGGAACACATCGAGCACTGCCTGATCTTTCTCATACCGATTCAGGCAGCAAAGATAAGTCGTCCCCTGACCGTCATTGATCCTTACATCTTCTCCCACTTTCATGCGAAGTACATTTTTCATATGGTTGAGATCCGCGCCCCTGATCAAAATTTCACTTTCTGTGATCCATGACGGCTCTGCAAAAAACTGCTGCATTCCTCTTCTCCTTACCGTTTTAATTTTTTCGGGCTGTCACACAGACCCACTCGCCTTGATATGTAATGTCAAGCACTTCCAGACCTGCTTTTTTCACAGCTTCCACAACCGTTTCTTCTTTATCATCGATAATACCGCTTGTAATATAGATTCCGCCCTTTTTTATCTGATTCACGACAACCGGAGTCAGCGCTACAAGAACGTCCGCTAAAATATTGGCCGCAACAATGTCATAACACTCATATCCGACTTTATCCTGTACTTCTTTGTCATCGATAATGTTTCCGATCATCACCTCATAACGGTCTTTTGAGATTCCGTTCACTTCCATATTTTCATGAGTTGCATCGATAGCACAAGGATCTAAGTCTGTTCCGACCGAATATTTTGCACCGAATTTCAACGCAAGCATCCCGAGGATCCCGCTTCCGCACCCTACGTCAAGAATCTTCGTATTCTCCGTTACATATTTGCGGATCTGGCGGATGCAAAGCTGAGTTGTCTCATGCATTCCCGTTCCGAACGCCGTACCCGGATCGATATGGATGATCATTTTATCTTCGTCTTCCGGCTTTACCTCTTCCCATGACGGAATGATCAAAACATCGTCTACATAAAACTGGTGAAAATACTGCTTCCAGTTGTTCACCCAGTCCACATCTTCCGTTTCCGACTCTTCGATCAGACACTCTCCGACGTTTACATAAGCCGACATTTCCTCCAGTTCTTTTCTTACATCCGACAGGATCTTCTCTTTGTCTTCTTCCGGTTCCAAGTAAAAACTCAGATACGCCACGCCGTCATCCGCTTCTGTCTGCGGAAGGATATCTACAAACATCTGCTCCTTGTCCGACTGAGTAAGAGGAATTTTATCCTCGATCTCCACTCCCTGAATTCCGAGATCCATAAGCATACTGCTTACAATATCTTCTGCTTCCGTCGTCGTCTTTAACCGAAATTTATTCCATTTCATTTTTTAATCCTCCTGAAACCATAAATTCAAATCTACATTTCCCGTGATACCGGGAACTGCGCCCGTTTCACTGTACTGCCATATTTTATATTCATACGGACACTGCGGCGTCTCATGATAATCCGCATACCAGAAATCATACTCTGTAAGCTGCTCCATATCAAGCGTAAAAGTCATCCATTTTAAATTTGCGTAAATCATCGGATCGTATCCCGCATGTTCGATCGTATCACAAAACACTTTGCAATAATTCGTAAAATCCTGCCGCGTATTTCCATCTGTTCTCGCGCTGTCCCACTTGATCTCTTCTGTATCAAAAACAACAGGACCCGTAATATTATAATGCTTCAAATGCTCAAGCACAAATTCCGCTTCCTCCACTGCCTCAGCCGGAGAAACTGCCTGTGAAAAAAAATACACGCCTACCTGCAGCCCTGCTTCCAGAGCGTTCTTCACGTTTTGCTCGTACATCGCATCCAATACAAGAGAGCCGCTCTCTCCGTAAGCCCGATACCCGAGACGAACCATAACAAATTCGACACCGGATTCTTTCACCTGCTTCCAGTCGATCACTTCTCCTTGAAATTCAGATACGTCGATCCCAAGTTTTGCCTTTGCACCTGTTTCCGGGTCCTGATAGCTTTTATAACCTGTCTGCTCATCTGTCTTTAAATCGGAAAAATCGTAAGTACATTTCGGAACATCCGAAAGCAGCGGCGCTTCATAACGGTTCTCTTCCACATCTTGAAAACAGTATCGCTTCTTTTCCCCGTCCTGATTGCCGCCTGCATTTTGTATGAGAGAACCGTTCTTCTGAACAATCCACTCTCCCGAATCGTATGTTTTATCCTCATTTCCTGTTACAGACTGCGAAATCACCTCTTTTTTCGGAGAACAGGCTGCCAGCATAAGAATCGTACAGCTTACAACCGCAATCATCTTTGCCGTTTTTTCTCATACTGATTTTTATTTTCAGACTCGTCCTCTCCCCGTTTTCATCTGTCTTCTTTTTGAATCTGTCCATAGATACGCCTCTTTCTTTCCGATTCATCTATATACGCGCTTCTTCACTCCCGCCCCTTCTCATCCTTTAAATGACCGCTTACTTGAAACTTTCCGCTCTCTCTGCGAACATAATATCTCCGATTTTGATCTCTCCGCCTCGGATCACTTTTGCAAAAACACCTTCTCTCGGCATAATGCACTCTCCCATCTTCTGAAAAATAAGACACCCGTGATGACACTCTTTTCCGATCTGCGTCATCTCTAAGATCACATCGCGGCATATAAGCCGTGTTCCGACCGGAAAAGAGCGAAAATCCAAGTTTGTTACTACAAGATTCTCTCCGAAAGCGCCGTCGGTCACTTCTGCTCCTTTTGCCCGAAACGCTTCGATCTTATCATGAGAAAGAAGACTCACCTGCCGATGCCATTTTCCGGCATGAGCGTCGCCTTCTATCCCAAAAATCTTCTATAAAATGTGCGCTGCCCACATTTTGCTTCTGCGTTCCTTTTTCTCTGCTTACACAGACTGCGAGCACTGTTCCGCTTTCTGCTTTTTCTGACATTTTTCTCACACTCCCCGCTATCTTTGTTTTATCTTCTTTATCTTATTGCTCTGATTTTTGTTCTGATTTCTTTTTCCTGTCAACCGCCGATCTGAGACATCTTTTTTGTTTCGATTTCTTCGCCTTTTCCAGATCTTCCGAACTCATGACCGTCAGGTTTAAAAAACACCGCTTCTCTCATCTTCTCCTCGATCAAACTGTCATCCGCCCCGTTTCTTAACATTTCCCGAACGTCTGTGCCGTTTCCGTATTGCAGACACGGCTTTAAAAATCCTTCCGAAGTGAGTCTGATCCGATTACATTTATAACAAAATTTATGCGAAAGGGCGCTGATAAATCCGATTCTCCCATCAAAATTATGAAAACGAATATACTCTGCCGGTCCGTTTCCTACTCTTTTTTATATATTTCATAATCGCCGAATTCGTTGTGAAGCAATTTATATATTTCTTCAGACATTTTTCCGTTGAAATTTTTCCCATTTCCAATAGGCATCATCTCAATGAATCTGACATCTATTTTCCTTTTTTTCGCCAAAAGCGCAAGAGAAATGCAATCTTCTTCACAGAAAGGCACACAATTTACTTTCACTTTCAGATCAGGATATTTTAACGCAGATTCCCATGCCTTCCAACGCCTTTTTTATATCACCGCCCCGCGTCATCCGAAAATAACGTCTTTCGTCAAGCGTATCAATGCTTATATTAACAGAAGCAAGCCCGTTTGAAACTAATTCGTTTATTTGTTCTTTTAATAATATCCCGTTTGTTGTCAACGTCACTTCATCTATACCCGGAATACCCTTTAACTTCCCGACAAGATCCGGTATTCCCCGCCGCACAAGCGGCTCTCCGCCTGTCAGCTTGATTTTCGTAATGCCAAGTCTTACCCCAATCCTGCACACTCTTTCAATCTCTTCAAAAGAAAGGATGTCTTCATGCGGAAGAAGGAAAAGCCCTCTCCCGGCATACAATAAACACACCGCAGATTACACCTGTCTGTTACGGATACCCGCATGTAATCAATCCGCCTGCCGTACTGATCGTTCATCGTCCGCACTCTCCCGCCTGTCCTGTCAATATTTCAAGTCCATGTTCCACTACCGGAAGAACTGCTTCCAGATTTTCTTTTACCGCTTTCGGACTGCCCGGAAGATTCACGATCAACGTATGATTTCGGATCGCGGAAACAGCTCTGCTCAACATTGCCCTCGGCGTCACTTCCGCCGAAGCTGCTCTCATCGCCTCTGCGATCCCCGGAACATTCCGATGTGCAACTGCCATTGTAGCCTCAGGAGTACAATCACGCAAAGAAAACCCTGTACCTCCTGTCGTAAATACGATATCAACCTTTTCATCATCACAAAGTGTACATAGACACTTTTCAATTTCTTTTTGCTCATCCGGGAGAAGTTCCGTTCTCACAACATCGTATCCCTGATCCGCGATCATCTCACAGATCAACGGGCCGCTCTTATCTTCTCGTTCTCCCGCAAATCCTTTATCACTCATCGTAACGACCGCAGCTTTCCATCTGCGCGTCCGTTTCTCTTTTTTGCGGCACACGTTCTCCACATCTTCTGCCTCTGCATTTCCCGCAGATCTGTTTCTGCCGACAGATTTCACCGACAAGTTCCGGCACACCGGTCAAAATCGTTCCATATATCTCCGCTTTGCCTCCGGTCTTTTCAAAAGACGGATATCGGCACCCGCAAGCTTTAACAGCTTATAAGCACTGGTGAGGCGCGAAAAAATTCGCTCCGAATACATGTTGCGGATATCTGAGAGCGAAAGGTTGGTTGAGATAACCACGCTTTTTCTTCTGAGAATCCGTTCATTGATACAGTAAAACAGGCGGGAACTGGTGTAGCTGTTGGCAAATTCCGTGCCGAGGTCATCAATAATGAGCAGATCACAGTCTAAAATGTAGCTGCTGTCAATTGCCGTATCAGATGTATCCGGCTTGTTAAAATCCTGCTGTTCAAAGCACTGGAACAATTCCACGGCAGTCAGGTAAATGACACTGTGCGAAGAATCGAGCAGTTCCTTTGCAATACAGTTGGTTAAAAAAGTCTTTCCAACACCGGTATCGCCAAAAAAGCAGCAGATTATCATAGGTGGTGTCAAATTCATCCACAAAGCGGTGGCATATGGACACAAATATTCTGCATATTATTATAAGGGTGTCAGTCCAATGGACGGAATCGGTGTTTTTTTATCATACCATTCATAGGAAAAGGTATCAAAATTTTCCGTCGTGATGATATTTTTTAAATTAGAATCGTGATACACCAGCTCAATGGCTTTTTTGGTGAAGCAGGCACATTTATGCTGACCGATATAGCCGGTATCCTTGCATTTCGGACAGGTATAGACAGGCTCTAAATAGTCCGCAGGTCTGCCAAGAGCGGCAAGACAGGCGGCTTTACGGTCTGCAAGTTCTGAAAGCTTTTTCCGGTAGGCGGTCTTGTAATCCGGATTTTTTAACATTTCTGCCGCCGCCTGCATGGAAAGCCCGATAATATCGTCTTCGATTTGGGCAATTTCAGGACATGCGGCAGTCACCTGCGCATACCGTTCATTCTGGATATGCCGGTTTTCGGTGCGGATCGCATCGTAAGTCCGCATAATTGCATCATGTTGGGAATTGGTAAGTGCCATAACCTTGTCCTTTCTAGCTGTTATTGCTGATTAAAGCGCTCTCTAAGCTGTCAATGTCGGTATCACGCTGGTGAAAATTGTGAAAACGGTTGTTATTCGCGCCGGGAGCAGAAGCTGCATTGGATGCTTTTTTCTGATTGCGCAGCAGTTCATATTCAGCATCTGATTTGCGGATATCTTCGGGTGTTTTTACATTTGCCTTATTCCATTTGGTAAGGATAGAGTCTGCGTATTCAAAACTCGGCTGATGCGTTGCCTTTAAAGTGCGGTTGCAGGCTTCAATAATCATATCGGCATCAAAGCAGTACGTGTCCGTCCATTTGGTGATAAACTCCCGTTCCCGCTGTCCGGGGTCGCGGCTTCCGATGCCAAAGGCATTCATCACAGAGTAAATGGTCATATTGTGGTTTGCTGTTTCAAGCTTTGCCTGTTTGACGGAAGTAATTCCGGCTTCTGCCCAGCTGGCAGCAATTTTTTCAATATAGCGCATACTCTTATGACCCTTTTGTACGCAGTAGCCGACCAGATATTCAATCAGGTCTGCGGGCAGTTTTAAGGTGTCGTAAAAATAGGCAATCCGCTGAAGTGCAGAAGAACCAAGAGGTTCGCCCATGTATTCTTCTACGGCGAATAAAAGCATGGCAAAATTTTCATCGCCAAGTTTAAATTCGCTGATGCGGGTCATGGAATAGGATTCCGGACCGGCGGTTTCTTTTGCGGCTGCCGTTTCCATCAGAGGAGCCACAGCGGATGTCATAGT
>ENA-OQDT01001097-OQDT01001097.1-human-gut-metagenome-genome-assembly--contig:-NODE-1097-length-16578-cov-8.762568_pt1 | contig 16578 bp, 21 predicted proteins | sample MGYA00242786_ERZ504617 | MGnify/ENA primary metagenome ERZ504617 (study PRJEB26092, sample SAMD00036337) | human gut metagenome | host: Homo sapiens | study: EMG produced TPA metagenomics assembly of...
CATCCTAAATCAAGCACACGCTTATCTTTAAAATCCGGCAGCAGCTTTCTCAATGTTTCCCATTCTCCTGCACCGGCTAGTCCCTGCTGTGAGCGACTCATTTGACTGTATTTTTGAAAAAATATATCATCATCATATTTGTTTTCTTTTCCATATTCTACATAATTCAACATCTTTCACCTCGCTGTAAACTTCCGATTTTTCGTTCTCTGCGACTTCCCAATAAACGGGAATTTAACGTTCACTCATATATTGTTTTATTTCATCAGAAGTCAATTTTCGTACTTCTGTATGTGAATATTCTTTATACTCTCCAACATTAAACACAGGTGTCATTTGTTTGCATTTCTTGTCTTTATTCTTTTTCAAGAATAGATGTAAATCCTCATTCCCGGCGAATATTTTATAAGATACTCTGCCTTTACTGTTCTCTATCTCATAAATACCACATGACTTTTCGTTGTATAATCGGCTGTTCGTAAATAAAGTTTTTGCAATTCCAATGACTTAAAAGGAAAATTCCATCTTTTGTAATCCTCTGTTTGGGTCATGTTCAATACAAATGCAACGTCCACAAGTTTCCACAAATATATTGAGTGTGGTTTTCTAAGCAGTCCAAGGGATTTAGTAATGGTGTTATTCTATTTTCATCAGAGTAACATTCTTCACACATTTTTCTTTTTGCTCCTTATCAAATTCCGATTTATCAAATAAGAATTTCCGTCAAATTTTTCTCTTGATGTGGCTCGCTTCTAAGAGTAGGAACGAACTGTTCTGTTGCCGGAGACGGACCATTCGGGTCGGTCTCCGGCAGTATTTTTGTTATCGCCTATTAAAAAACAGCCGGAACGACTTTCTGCTGCGCTACATCGATGATGCCGTATGTATTCAGTCTGAGTTTGGGAATGACCGGAAGGCTGACCAAGGCGAGGGTCATAAAATGCCGATGTCTTTCCGCTACACCATGTGCCTTGAGGGCATCGTTCAGCGCCTGCATTTTCGCCGCAACGCTCTCTGCGCTTTCGGTGCTCATCAATCCGGCCACCGGAAGCGCAAGTTCTGCCACGACCTGTCCATCTGCCACAAACGCAAGTCCGCCTTTGTTTTTCCGCACGGTGTTGCTGGCCAGCATCATATCGGTATCGTTGTCCCCTGCCACAATCAGGTTATGGGAATCATGTGCGATGCTCGATGCAACGGCTCCGCATTTCAGGCTGAAGTTTCCTAAAAAGCCAATGCCCACATGGCCGGAGTGATGATGCCGCTCAAAAACGGCCAGTTTTACGATGTTGTGTTCCGGGTCCACACCGGGAGCTTTGCCCGGATGCCGTTGGAACGGGATGATTTTTTCCTCCGTAAGCAACTCGCCCCGGTTCAGGCAGATGACACGCTCCTGCTCCCCGCTTTCCCGAAGTTCCAGGTCCTGCAGTGTGATCTCATCCAGATCAAAGGAATCCATAACGTGGGAAAATCTCACACGGTCGATGTCAAGCGGTGCGGGTTTCAGCGTTTTTCCGTGCTCGGCCACCAGCGTGCCATTCTTGTAAACCTGTTCGACCGTAAAGGATTCCAGATTAGGAACCACAACCAGATCTGCCCGGTACCCCGGTGCTACGGCACCGCGCTGCTTGAACCCAAAATACTGTGCCGGGACCAGCGTTGCCATTTTGACGGCCACTGCTGGGTCTGCGCCCAGCCGGATCGCTTTACGGATGTTGGAATCGATGTGGCCGCTGTCCAGCAGGTCACCGGGGTGCTTATCATCCGTCACCAGCATACAGCGGCTGCAATAAGGCTCCCGGAACAGCGGCATCAGGGCCTCCATATTTTTGGCAGCCGTTCCTTCCCGGATCATGATATATTGTCCGAGCCGGAATTTTTCCATGGCTTCCTCAATGTTGGAGCACTCGTGATCAGACTGAACGCCTGCCGCAATATAAGCATTCAGGTCCTTATCGCTCAAGAGCGGTGCGTGTCCATCCACGATCTTTCCCGCTTCGGTGCAGTCGCGGATCTTCTGCAGGATCTTCGGGTCACAGCGCACCGTCCCGTAGGCATTCATCAGTTCCGCAAGCCCCAGCACACGGGGATTGCCGTAGTAAGGCCGGAGCTGTTCTGCGTTCAGCACCGCGCCGGATTCATCCAGATCCGTGGCCGGCACACAGGAGGGCAGCATGAAATAAACCGAAAGGGTCAGATTTTTTGTCGTTTCCAGCATAAAATCCAAGCCTTCCAGCCCCGCAACGTTCGAGATCTCGTGTGGGTCTGTGACCACCGCAGTGGTACCGTGGGGCAGCACTGCCTGCTCGAAAGCCTGACCACAGAGCATGGAGCTTTCGATGTGGATATGCCCATCGATCAGACCGGGACAGACATATTTGCCGTGCAGATCAACTTCTTTCCGGCCGTGATACGCACCCACGCCCACGATCGAATTTCCGCTGATGGCAATGTCAGCGGTGTCGATCTCATCGGTAAACACATTGACGATTCTGGCATTTTTCAAAACCAGATCGGCCAAAGCATCTCCTCTGCCTGCCGAGATCCGGCGTTTCAGCTCATCAGACTGCATAGAAACATCTCCTCTCTCTGAAGTTCAATTTTCTCACCTGTGGATTGGTTCTGCCCTTATTCTACCACGCCTTGCCGCTGCGGAAAAGATGCCAGGAACAAAAATGGCCCCGGAGGGCTTGTTACAGCTCTCCGGGGCCACTTTATGTGCGTGTGTGACCTGGCGCAGACCGTCAGCACTCCACTGCCACCTTGATCACGCCGTCCCGTTTCTTTTCAAACAGCTCGTAGCCCTCTGCGATCCGGCGCAGGGGGTAGGTGTGGGTGATGAGCGGTTCGGTATCGATCTTGCCTTCTGCGATGAGACGCAGCGTTTCTTCACAATCGCAGCCGTCCACGCCGCCGGTCTTAAAGGTGAGGTTTTTGCCGTACATTTCCGGCAGCGGCAGGGTCTGTGCCTTATCGTACAGCGCCACCACCGTCACAACGGCGTTGGGCCGTGCACACTCCCATGCCAGCCGGAAGGTGGAGTCTGCCCCTGCCACCTCCAGCACCACATCGGCCCCGCCGTGGTCGCTGTGGGCACGCACAAAGGCGGCGCAGTCCTCCGGCTGCACGGTAAGCACCTGCGGGTAGTGCCGACGGATGAACTGCAGGCGGCTTGCGTCCTTTTCACAGACGATGATGCGCTTGGGGCTGTGCAGCATGACGCACAGCAGCGTGCAGATGCCGGTCGGCCCTGCACCGAGGATCAGCACGGTATCCTCGGGGGTGATTTCCGAGATGCGTGCCGCCCAAAAGCCGGTGGCCAGCACATCGCCCACCAGCAGCGCCTGCCGATCGGTAACGCCGTCCGGGATCTTGTTCAGTCCCTGATCCGCAAAGGGCACCCGGACATACTCGGCCTGCCCGCCGTCGATGCGGCAGCCCAGCGCCCAGCCGCCGTTTTGATCGGTGCAGTTGTTCACAAAGCCTTTTTTGCAGAAAAAGCACTCTCCGCAGAAGGTCTCCACGTTCACCGTCACCCGGTCGCCGGGTTTCACATTGGTCACCGCACTGCCCACTTCTTCTACGATGCCCACCATCTCGTGCCCTACCGTGATGCCGGGCACCGCCCGGGGCACGCTGCCGTGCTTGATGTGCAGATCGCTGGAGCAGATACTGGCAAGGGTCACCTTTACAATGGCGTCCCGCTCGTGCTGCAGCACCGGCTTTGGTTTTTCCATCAGGGCAAACGTCCCCTCTGAAACATAGGTATAGGTCAGCATGCTTTTTACCTCCATGCGCTTTGATATTTCCGGACTTGAGTATACCACGCAGCTCTCCGCCGATCAGTTCTTGGGCTGATACTGCATGCTGGACACATTGTAAATGGTAACAAAAGCCTTGGGGTCTTCCCGGTTGATAAAGTTCATCAGCTTCTGATATTCGCTCTTGTCCACGATGGTAATGATCTCGTTGTGCTTTTCCAGATTGTATGCACCGATGGCCTCGTACATGGTCGCACCGCTGTGCAGGTCATGGAGGATGAACTGACGCAGCGCCTCCTCTTTTTCGGTGATGATGCAGACGCGGCGTTTGATGCTGCTATCAAAGATGAAATGGTCCAGCACGATGCCGTTGAAGTAAGTACCGAGGATACTCAGCACCACGGTCTTTTTATCGTAGACCAGGGCCGCGGAAAGCGCCACACACATTCCCGACAGAGACATGGCTTTTCCCAATTCCATGTGCAGGTACTTGTTCATGATCTTTGCCACGATATCCAGCCCGCCGGAGGATGCATTGCGGTTGAATAAAATACTCAGCCCGATGCTGACCACCAGAATATAGCACAGCACGTCCAGCTCCTGACTGCCGGTCATCGAGCCGAACTCCGGGAACAGCTTTTCAAACAGCCCCAGAAACACCGGCAGCAGCACACTGGTGTATACGGTCTTTGCGCCAAATTCTCTGCCGCAGGTAAAGAACCCGATGATGAGAAGCACGACGTTCAGGATCATCGTAATGACCGACAAGGGCAGCGGCACAAAATTGGACAGCACGATGCCAAGGCCGGAAATGCTGCTGACGGATGTATGGCTCGGCACCAGAAAAAAGAAAACGCCCGCCGCAATGATCGCCACCGCCCCGGTCAGGACTGCCGTCTCCCTCAGGACTGCGCCGGTCTTTCCTTTTACATCACTCATCTTTGTCCCCCTAAAATCAAATTTGTTTCACCGATCTCCTCATCTTTGTCGATGCGGACATGGAGCTTACCGCCAAAGCGTTTGTATTCCATAGTGAAGTACCTCCATAAATTCCGAGTTGCTGTTCTCAGTATACCATGGTTTTCCCTTGCGGAAAAGATAGCGAAACAAAAATGCCCCCGGAGGGCTTGTTGCGGCTCTCCGGGGGCATCTTATATGCGTTGTGCTTTGGCGCACACGACCGGCGTTTTACTCGATCTCGATCAGGTTCGGGTTCTCAGGCAAAGCCTTCGTCTGCTGAGGAGCAGGCAGCTCGACGTGCAGGACACCATCCTCGAACTTTGCGTGGATGTCTTCCTTCTTCACATCGCCCACGTAGAAACTGCGTGCACAGGTGCCGGAGAAGGTCTCGCGGCGGATGTAATGACCCTTCTCATCCTTCTCATCATTGCTGTGATTACGGACGGCCTGAATGGTGAGGTAACCGTCGTTCAGTTCCATCTGAACGTCTTCCTTCTTGCAGCCCGGCAGATCCACGGCCACATCGTAGCCGTTCTCGGTCTGCTTCACATCGGTCTTCATCATGTTTGCACCGCGCTTACCGAAGGTCTCGCGCTCTTCACGGTTCATCGCACGCTCCAGCGCACCCTCGTTCCAGAACGGATCAAAGAGATCATCGAACAGATTCTCATGGAAAACAGCAGGCATAAACATAAATCATTCCTCCAATCCCGGCGTTCAGGTCGGGTAAAAAATCTTTATGTTGTTTATTCGGAAAGGCTTTCCGGGGAGCCTAGCGGCTCTCCTTTTGCCCTTCCTCCTGAGCACGCTATAGTTATAGCGCCAATCTTTAGCACTGTCAAGTACAGAGTGCTAAAATTCACAGAAAGATAATTTTCTGATAATCTTTCATGTAATCTTAGGCGTTTTTCAGGCATATGTCAGCCTTAAGCATTTGGCATCCACTCCATTCGCCACCAGAGTAGCAGCGATTTCCTCGAATGTCTTTACTATCTCCATTGCTTTTACCGGAACGACGATTTCGTCCGGTTCTCCTTTCTCCAGGAGACCTTTTGAAAAGCTCATGCCAGGGGTTTTCACTTCGCCAATATTAAAAGCCATCAAGTTCACTTTTCGTCCATCAGATGCCTCAAAATCAAAAAAATTCATAACTCCATCAAACACATCTGGCGACTCAAGTTCTTTACTGTCATAATCCAATATATGCGCATGTTCTGAAACGATTGATTTGATTTTATCTACTTCTGCCTTTTCCAGTTGCAGTCCTTGTGTATTTTCTCTGTTCTCCTGACATTGAACGAAGCCATCTTCTGACACGGACACACGGCAAAGCGGCAAACTCCAGGCATTTGCCAGCAAATAATCAAAAACGATGTTTTCTCTCATCCGAATCTCCTTATCCTTCCACCTTCTGGATCACCGCACCCAGCCATCGGCACAGGGTATCGCCTGCCTGATTTGCGATCTCCAGCACGCGGGCGTGGCTATGCTTGACCGTCTGGATGCCGGTGGCCATGTTGGTGATGCAGCTGACGGCCAGCACCTTCATGCCCATGTAGTTGCAGACCATGGTTTCCGGCACGGTGCTCATGCCCACGGCATCGGCTCCCATCCCCGCGAAGGCGCGAATTTCAGCCGCCGTTTCATAGCAAGGGCCCATAAAGCCCATGTAAACGCCCTCCTTGTAGGCAATGCCCAGTTCATCGGCGGTCTGCTTGGCAAGGTTCCGCAGTTCCAGACTGTAAGGTTCGGTCATGTCCGGGAAGCGGGGACCGAAGCGCTCATCGTTGGGGCCAATGAGGGGGTTCGTGCCCATCATGTTGATGAAGTCGGTAATGAGCATCAGGGTGCCCGGCGCAAACTCCCGGTTGATGCCGCCGCAGGCGTTGGTCAACACCACCTTTTCCACGCCCAACAGCTTGAACACATAGAACGGGTAGCAGACTTCCTTCATGGAGTAGCCCTCATAGAAATGGAAGCGGCCTTCCATGGCGTAGACTTCCGTGTCCCCCAGCTTGCCAGCCAACAATGCGCCTTTGTGTCCTGCCACCGTGGATACCGGGAAGTTGGGGATATCCTTGTAGGACAGTTCTTCCGTGTCCGTAAAGTCCACGGTCAGCTTGCCAAGGCCGGAGCCCAGCACCACCGCGATCTTCGGGCGCTTTTTCGTGTGCGTCTTGATATATTCCGCACTTTCCAGTGCCTTTTCATAAAGATGTTCCATACCGTTCTCTCCTTTTCCCAAAAAATTCGATATACTCTCTGGGTTCAGTATATCGGATTTTTCAGGCCGATGCAAGACGCCCTCCATCGAGTCTTATTAAAAACCAAGGAGCAGATACTTCACATCACGAGTGTGTTGTATCTGCTCCTTGGTTCTCCGAATGTCTTATCTCTGGCCGATGTTCCACCGAAACAGCTCATATCCTTCCCGGATATCCTCCGGCAGACGTTTCAAAGTCTCGTCCCGCAGTTCCTGCGGCATCCCGTAAAAAGCTTCGGCAATGCCGCCGGTGATGCAGGCAAGGGTGTCGCTGTCACCGCCCAGAGAGACCGCATTGCGAAGTGCATCCTCAAAACTGACACTTTCCAGAAAAGCAATGATTGCTTCCGGCACAGTTTCCTGACAGGTCTCCACATGATGATAGGTCGGCCGAATTTCATCGCAGGTACGGTTCAGGTCATAGCCGAAGGTCTGCTCCACATATTGTTTGATTTCCGGCTTGCTGTGGCCGGTACGGGCCAGAAAAATCACTGCCGCCGTGGCCTGCGCGCCTTTGATGCCCTCCGGGTGGTTGTGGGTGACTTCAGCGGTCACTTTTGCCATTTCCAGCGTTTTGTCCAGCGTATCGAACAGCCAGCCCGCTGCCGACACCCGCATAGCCGAACCGTTACCGAAACTGCCATAGGGATTCGGATTTTCTGCGTGCAGCCACCGGCGGAACATCCCGCCGTAACCGGCATGGGGATATTCACGGCCCCAGAACCGCATTTCATGCTGCACTGCACAAAATGTTCTCTCCGGCAGACCCTTTCCGTCAATCAGACCAACTGCCACCGCAGCGGTCATGACGGTATCATCGGTGAAGTGCGATTTCTCGCTCAGCAGCGGAAAATCCTTGTGCTTGTAATTGTTGTGGTCAAATTCATAGGGACTGCCCACGATGTCACCCAAGATTGCTCCTAACATGGCTGTTTCCCCCCTTACCTATGATGCCGCTTCTGGAAATCAGCTTCGATTTGTTCTTTCCACTCTGCGCCGATGGACGCGCAGCAGGGTGCTTCCCGCATCCGGGAGACCGTCTCGCTGACAACGTGATAGTTGACCGCCACGCCCTGTGCGTCATTCTCAAACCGCACCGCCCGGTCGGACGAGATACCGAAGCGGGCAGCTTCCTTCACGGCGTCCATGTTGGCACCGAGGAACAGGAATTCCCAGCCGTACTGCTCTTTTTCCCGCTCGATCATCCGGCGGATCTTCTCATAGCCAAACCGTTTGCTGGCGTTTTCCAGTCCGTCGGTGGTGATGACAAAGATGACCTTTTCGGCACACTCGTCCTCCGGCAGATGGCGCTGGATATTCACCATCTTTTCCATGCCATAACCAATGGCATCCAGCAGCGCCGTGCAGCCACGGACGTAATAGTCCTTTTCGGTCAGCGGTGCAACAGCCTTCAGTGGGAAACGGTCGTGCAGCAGCTGCACCTCATGGTCGAACAGGATCGTGGTCACGTTGGCCTCGCCCTCCTGCTCCTTCTGCCGGGTCAGCATAGCATTGAACCCGCCGATGGTATCCTGCTCCAGCCCGCCCATGGAACCGCTGCGGTCCAGAATGAAAACAAGCTCGGTAAGATTTTTCTTCATAATAAATGCCCTCCGTTTTGTGGTGTATCGCTTTCGTTGGCAAAAGGATACCACAAACCGGAGGGCAAAAGGTCAACGGGCAGGCGACAAATTACGCACCCAGCTGTTCCTGATCGTATTCAAACAGCAGCGTATTGACCTGATTGATGTTATAGATTTTGTGTTCCAGGCAATACCGCACGATCCAGTCCCGCTTGGAGCCATCCGAAAAGGCATAGCCCGCACTCTTGAGCAGGTCGATGGTTTCATCTTCGGACAGGTGCAGCCCAACCGCAAAGGCCAGCACCGTTTTCTTTTTGGGGTTGTAGTCGCGATTGCACTGAATTTTGGAGAAATGCTGCCGGGAGATGTTGGACTGCTTGTACACGGTGGAGTCTTTCAGCCCCCGTTCGTCAATGAGCCGCAGCAGCCGGGTGGTGAAGCTCTCGCCAAGGTTGTCCATCAGGCTTTCCAGACTGCGGGCTGTCCTGGGTGCCGCGGCGGGTGCCGGAACTGCACCTAGCATCGGTACGGCGGCATCTTCTTCCAGAAGCCTCCGCCGCTCTGACAATTCCCTGCGCCGACGGCCAAATCCGTAGCTTTCATCGTTCTGTGCTACATAGTGGTCGTCAATGTACTCCTCCACCGAGGCGAACAGCTTCCGGCTCACGGCCAGCGAGTCCCGGTCGTAAAGCACCAGATACACAGTCAGGTCGTGCTCCATGACGTACTGTGTGATGGTGTCCACCGCAATGCGGAAGGCCTGTTCTTTGGGGTAGCCATAGTTCCCGCTGGACAGCAGCGGGAAAGCCACGCTTTCGCAGTGGTACTTTGCGGCTAATTTCAGCGCAGAGTGGTAGGCACCGGCTAATTGTTCTGCTTCGCCGAACCCGCCGTCGTGCCACGCTGGGCAGACTGCATGGAAAACGTACTTTGCCGACAGACCGAACGCCGGGGTACACACTGCCCTGCCCGGCTCGCAGTGCCCGATGGCTTCACAGGCGGCGGTCAGCTCCTGCTCCCCTGCCGCCTGATAGATGGCACGGCTGGTGCTGCTGCCCTGCAAAAGGTTCCGGTTGGCCGGGTTGACAATGGCATCCGCCGCCACTTTGGTGATGTCATTGCGGATCATCAGAAACGGCATGGTGGTTCCTCCCTCACATGGTTTTCTTCATCCTATCACATCCGATGGGGCGGCGCAAGGGGTGCTCTTGTTTCCTGTCCGCGCAGCTATTATAATAGGTACAGAAAGAAGGTGAGCTTCCTGCACGACATCTGGAATCCATGGCACGGCTGCGTCAAGTGCAGCGAGGGCTGCCAGAACTGTTACATGTATTTTCTCGACCGGATGCGGGACCAGAATGGAGCCGAGATCTACAAAACGAAAAGCGGCTTTTCCTATCCGCTCCAGAAAGACCGCACCGGACACTACAAAATCCAGAGTGGTGAGCAGATCCGGGTCTGCATGACCTCGGATTTCTTCTTGGAAGAAGCCGACCCGTGGCGGGCTGAGGCGTGGGACATCATGCGCCAACGCAGCGATGTGGTGTTTTTCCTGCTCACCAAACGGCCGCAGCGGGTACGGGAGTGCCTGCCGCCGGACTGGGGCAGCGGTTGGGACAACATCTTTTTCAACGTCACCTGTGAAAATCAACGCCGCGCCGATGAGCGCATTCCCATTCTGTTTGACCTGCCCTTCAAGCACAAGGGCATCATGTGCGCGCCCTTCATCGGACCGGTGAGTATCCGGCAGTACCTTTCCGCCGGGCAGATCGAGCAGGTCATCTGCGGCGGCGAAAACTATGATGGTGCCCGCCCCTGCAATTTTGATTGGGTCAAGTCTCTCCGGCAAGAATGCGTGGATGCCAACGTAACATTCTGCTTTATCGAGACTGGCACTGTGTTCATCAAAGACGGTAAACGCTACCACCTGCCCAGCAAGCAGCTGCAAAGCCGGATGGCTTATAAATCCGGCATGAACTATCAGGGCAGGCCCATTCATTTTGACCTCGTGGACGACTGGGGCTACCCCATCCCGCAGGAAGATCTCTATGTGCCCCATTTCCGCGCAAACTGCGAGACCTGCGGCAGCAAGTTGATCTGCAACGGCTGCAGCGATTGCGGAAAATGCTTATAAAATAAAGGAGTTCCAGGAATCAATACAAATGGAACTTATGGCTGATCTGGTGTGCAATTTCATCTGGCAGCGGGCGGAAACCGATGCAGGTCAGAGTCATGCCATCGCCGTTTTCATCAAATTCTTCCGGCTCCAGCTCGGTGTGGCAGGCATCCCGGATAAGGAAGAAGTCTTTGTTTTCCACAAGGCCCAATTCCTCGGCAATTGTCTTTGCTTTCAGCAGTTGATTGCGGTTCTTTGCCCCGCAGATAGTTTTGGTAAAAGAGCCATCGAACCATTCTTCATAGGTTGCTTTTTCCAACATGATTTCTGCCCGATAGCCGGTAATTTCTCCGTTTTTCTCAATGGGTTCCACGCCCTGTCCCATGCCGATGGGGTCGGTGAGGAATGCCAGCGAAGCGTGGCAGCACTGCGCCGCCAGCTTGCCAGGCGACATCTGCAGATCTTTTCGTGCAATGATGAGTTGACGCATTTTTTCTCCTTCTTACGACAGCTTGATCTTCAAATCTGCCAGCAGATTCACCGCTTCCGGCAGGGAAAACTTTGCATCCTTCAGGCGGCTGCCTAAAATGTCCACCTTATAACCGGCGGCATCCCGGAAATCCGCCTTGCGCAGGTCACACTGGTAGAATTCCGTTTCGTGAAGTTCTACACCCTTGAAATTCGCCAGCTGCATCTCGCATTTGGCAAACATTGAGCCGACGATCTCGTTTCCGCCTGAAAAGTCGAAGCGGTTAAAGTTCATTTCGGTGAAGGTGTTATATTTCAGACTGCACTCTTTCAGCGTGTGGATAGGGTCCGGGAAGGCACCGTTGGACATCAGCGGTGCCCACTCAATTTCATTCAGGCGGCAGTCCTCAAAATCCAGCGACTGCACCGAAGAATGGGTGCTGCGCAGCCCTGTGATCTCACACCGCACGAATTTGCACTCATTCAGCGTGGTATGATCCAGTTCGCATTTGGTAAAGGAGCAATCCACAAACACGCAGTCGGTAAAGTCGCAATCCTCAAAAGCCTCCTCGGTGAACGACAGGTCAGCAAACCGTTCACCTTCACAATAACGCTCTGTCATAAAATTCTCCTGTCAGCGCAGTTCTTCCAGCAGAGCCGTGCAGCCTTCCAGCACATCCTGCCAGGTAGCTTCAAAGTGCCCGGTATACCATGGGTCGGCCACATCGCCGGGGCGACGGGTATGATCCATCAGCAGAGACACTTTATGCTCCGGGTCGCCGCCCACAAAGCGCGCCATATTGCGCAGGTTGTTGTAATCCATGCACTGTTCGTCCTTATAGATCACGCCGCCGTTTTCGCAGAGAAACACACAACAGTCTGCCACCGGTGCAAAAAGCTTGCACAGGCTGGTATACTGCCGACCGGATGCCGGGCAAAACAGAATGCCGCGCCGATGCAGCTCCCGTATCTGCTCAAAGATCTCGTCTTCCAGTTCCTTTTTGCCGTATTGCAGCAGCGTACCGTCAATGTCGCTGCAAATCAGTTTGATTGACATTTTCCGTCCTCATTTTTCAAGATAATTTTAGGCAATTCCCCGGCATCCAGAACACGGATGCCTTCGTCCATCAGCATCTTGGCAAAAACACCCTGTCCGGGAATCTTTGTCCCGGAAAACGTTCCGTCGTAGATTTCCTTCACGCCGCAGCTGGGACTGCGGGATTGCAGGATGGCAAGCTCCACCCCATTTTCTTTTGCAATGGCAAGGGCCTTGGCTGCGCCCGCTCGGAACTCCCGGTCCACATTGATGCCCTCTTTGTTCGTGACAACGCCCTGCACGATTTCCGCCGGGCACCGCGGTTTGGGCAGGCCGCCCAAAACCTCCGGGCAGACCGGAACCACCTGATGCCCCCGCGCAAAATCACAGACCGCCTGATTGTAATTGTTTCCGCCGCTGTATTTGCAGTTTTCGCCCAGCAGGCAGGCGCTGACCAGAATCTTCATTGTTGCGCGCTCCGTTTTTCAGATACTGAATCTTTTACCTATTCTACCACGCTTTTGGGCATTGAAAAAGAGGATTTTGCTTTTCCTATCCCCATACCGGGAGGTCCGCCGTAATCTTTTCTAATTCCTGTGCAAGAAACGTCAGTCTTTCCCTCAGATGGTTGTTATGCGGTGCATCTCCGTTCAGCAGATAGTCCGTTCTGACATTCAGGCAGAACGAAAGATCCTGCAGCAACTCAATCGAGCAGCAGCGGCTTCTCGTTTCAAAAACATCAATATGTCCTAGTTTGCAGCGCAACCATATCAAATTTTCTACGTTTTTCACAGGTCTCATTTTCACGATTCCACGCAAAAAATTGAACGCTGCCAGCGTTTAACAAACGCATATAGTGTGCCTGCTCATTTTATCCATCCCATTTATACACAGTTCCGAACCAAAAGAACCGCATAAAGTTCTCATCAAAAAACAGGGAGTGACATCAAATCACTCCCCGTTTGCATTGATTGTATCAGAGTTTCGTCATCCAAATGTTATCGGTGTGTTTCTTGTATCTATATGATAACATTTCCTATTTATAATTTCTGTAACTGAATCACGCAACGCGTTTTTCTGCCGTCTTCACCCTTCCCTCTGCTCCACGATTTCCAGACTATCCCGCCCTACATGGCAGAGCAAAAACAGCACTTGCACACCTGCAGCCTTTGCTTCGGCCAGTGCCGTGCCAAACTCCGGCTGTGTGCTGACATTTGGCCGCACCTCGGTGATGCCTTCCATCTGAATCACAAAGGCCACAGCGCATTGATATCCCTTCCGTTGTGCCTGTGCCAGCTCGTGCAGGTGCTTCACACCCCGCTCGGTGGGTGCATCCGGGAAATAGCCGATACCGTCCACTTCCAGTGTGCAGCCTTTGACTTCCAGCAGGTACTTCTGTTCGCCCTTTTCCATATAAAAGTCGATGCGGGACTTCCCATAGGTGAATTCCGGCTTGATATAGTCGTAGCCCTGTTTTGCAAGCCACTCCCCTACCACCTTATTGGGTGCCTGACTGTCCATATTGACCCAGCCGAGGCCCTGCTTGTGTACCGCCACAAGGTCGTATTTTGTTTTGCGTTTCGGGTTGTCTGACACTTCCAGCCGCACCGCCGTACCGGGCAACAGCAGTTCCCTGCACCGCCCGGTGTTCTTGACATGGACGGTTTCCACCGCTCCATTCATTTCCACATAGGCAATAAAGCGGTTGGGACGGTCAACAAAAATGCCGTCCACAATTTCTCTGTACTTCAACGTTTTTCTCCATTTTCAGTACAGGATTCGGGAGCTGTGTCCATCCTGCCTGCCAAGATACAGTTCCACGACCATCCTGCCGCTTTCACTGTTGCAGAGTTCTTCCTTGCAGTAGCCGCAGAGTTTTCCTTCCGCTTCCGATACATAGCGGTGCAGCGGTTCCTGCAGGTCTTTCGGGATGCTGCTCCATGGAATGACATAGCTCATGCCGGTATCCCCCACATCCACGATGCAGGCCCGTTCACTGTCCTCATCGGACAAAATCAGGTTCACCAGAAACACATCCGCAAACGGTGCCCCCTGATACTCTGCCTTTTGCCGTCTGCGCTCTGTCCGAAGCTCGTCCAGTGCCCGATTCAGGTCATTTTCTGGCAGCGTGGACTTGTACAACAGGACATGCAGTTTCTGCTCCACCGCCCCACTGTCATTCTGACCGTCCGTCGGGAGTTTCACGTCTGCATGAATACACAATCACTGACAAGCATCCGAAGAACAGAAATCCTGCCGCAAACCCGATCCCTGTAAACAGCTTTTTGAAAAAGCCCATCTCTCACACCTCTTCCGGTTACAGCCTTGCCTGATATACCCGCTCCGTCCGGGCATCGAAGCAGCAGAAAATCACCTGCATTGCGTAATACGCATGTGCTTCCAGCCACTGTGCCACTGTTTTGACTGCAATCTCGGTGGCATCTTCCAGCGGGTAGCCATACACGCCGGTCGAAATTGCCGGGAACGCAATGCTATGGACATCATGCTCTTTGGCAAGGTCCAGCGAATTGCGGTAGCAGTCCGCCAGCTGCGCAGCATCCTCTGCTGTGCCGGAATAAATCGGCCCCACTGTATGAATGATATACTTTGCTTTCAACCGGTAGCCCTTAGTGATTTTTGCTTCGCCGGTGCAGCAGCCGTGCAGGGTGCGGCACTCCGCCAACAGCTCCGGCCCTGCTGCCCGGTGAATGGCTCCATCCACGCCACCGCCGCCCAACAGACTGCGATTGGCCGCATTCACGATGCCGTCACAGTCCAGTTTGGTAATATCACCCTGCACCACTTGAATCTGATTTTTTACTTTTTCAGAAATCATTGTAAACACATCACTTTTTGAGCAGTTCCAACGCTTTCTCCATAGGCACGCAATCGGCATAACAATCTGGCCAGAGGAATTCATTGTAATAGCGATAGCTCTGCTCTCCTGTCATGTATTCGTTGTCCTGCGTGGAATTTGCATAGGCAGGGACGATCATATGAAAATCGTGCTCAAAGCCTGCTTCTATCGTTGCATTGATGCAGAAGTCGGTCATGATGCCGCAGACCATCACATCTTTTTCGCCCTTTTCCGTCAGATATTCCAGCAGACCGCTCTCTTTCTTGAAAGCGTTGCATACAGTCTTGACGAGCCGTTTTTCGGTCTGCAGTGGTGCAAACTCAGAATAGATATCAAACTCATCATCCCCGATGGAGAAACCGGTGCCGGGCCCATCATCATGCTGGACATAAATGACTTCAATCCCCTGCTCACGGGCGGTCCGAATCAGTTCCTTGATGTTTCCAACAAACTTTTCAAACGCATACAGGCGTTCATCCACGATACCTTTCTGTGTATCCACAACCAGTAAAACCATGTGTAAGCCCTCCTGTTTTTCTTTGGTTTCATTCTACCATAGACCGCCGGTTTCTACAAGCGGCTTCAAAAATCCCCACAGGGAAAACCTGTGTTTCACCTGCAGGGATTGATTCAGCCACCCAAGATGATCAGGATCAGCACCACGACCACTGCTCGTCGGGGAGGCCAGTTGAGCGTAGAGACGATTGAAAGAATCTGTCTGGCGATCCTATTCGTGATCCTTGGAATCGGCATCAACCTGTGACAGTGCATTTCTCACATCCCTATTTATTTCTTCCAAAGTCTGTCTGATGGGTTTGTTATGGCTCCCCATCGCCGCAGCAATCCACAAGCGGTTTTGAAAGATAAATCTCCTTCATTTTCATTTTCTGCTTAACGGCAGCAATAAAAAAGACCCCCGCAGCGTATGATTTGACGCCGCGGGGTTTCTCAATTGTTCGGTTTGTATTGCAGCACCTTCTGGGAGAACGTCCGATCGAAGAACTGGATGAAGGGCCCAAGGCAGAACGCACAGATCAAGGTGCCAAGGCCCACAAGGCCACCCAGCAGCCAGCACAGCAGGGCGCTGAGCGCATCGGTGAAGATGCGGCACCCGAAGTACGGGCAGGGTGTGTAGTCCCGCAGACCGAGGGAAAGGTAATCGTAGGGCGCGATGCCGAGGTCGGCGGTCTGGTAGAGCGAAGCGCCCAGCGCCGTGACCAGCACCGCCGCGATGACCCACGCCAACTGCACCGCCAGCGACGGCGCGTCGCCGAAGTGGGCCGTGAATGGGGCTCATAGAACGCCGTGACGATGTACCCGATGCAGATGCCGTTGACGAAGGTGCCAAGGCCGATGTACTTGCGCCCGAACCAGAATTCCAGCAGGAAAAACCAAGATGTTCGTGCACAGGTTCTGGGTGCCAAGCGAGATGCCGAGCAGCTCCGCCAGCCGCATGTTCAGGGCGCTGATGGAGTCGTTGCCGAGGTGGGACTGCTTGAAACGCGCAATGCCAAGGGCGATGATGACGATGCCC
>ENA-OQDT01001098-OQDT01001098.1-human-gut-metagenome-genome-assembly--contig:-NODE-1098-length-16559-cov-6.796556_pt1:0-15000 | contig 16559 bp, 18 predicted proteins | sample MGYA00242786_ERZ504617 | MGnify/ENA primary metagenome ERZ504617 (study PRJEB26092, sample SAMD00036337) | human gut metagenome | host: Homo sapiens | study: EMG produced TPA metagenomics...
TATTAGGTGATATGAGTCTGCGTGGAAAAAACGAAGATCTGATTGCTTTTGTGGCACGTCTAAAGGGAAGAAAGGTGCTGATTAAAGGTAACCATGATGATGTGTCTGATTACAGGTATCAACAGTTATTTACTGAAATTTGTGATTATAAAGAAATTTATGATTCAGTTGGAAAAGAAAAATATGGATTGGTATTATCTCATTATCCGATTTTTTCTTGGAAAAACATGGGACGTGGAAAAATTTTGCTGTATGGACATACACATGAAAGTGAAGAAGACCGGTTTTATCAAAACTGTCTGAGACAGATGCAGGAGAATGATTGTAGACACGTATATGACAAAAAGTTATGGGCATGTAATGTGGGATGTATGCTTCCCTATATGAATTATACACCGCGAACTTTAGCGGAAATTCTGGCAGGAGTAGAAGCGGAAATTTAGGGCAATGATGTACAATAGTTTTAATACTAAACGTTATATAAGAAACAGAAAAGATTTTATCTTAAAAGCATAAGTAGAAAGAATTTGGCAGCTAATCGGATTTACTTCTTTGGGAGTTTGTTGTCGTGGGTTCGAATCCCACCAGAACTTTAAAAGTTCTGTAGCTCAGTTGGTAGAGCACAGATTTAATCCGATAATATCGCCAAAAGGATGCCGACAGCTATTGTTACTTACTTCAAATTAGGTGTATATGAGTGGCAAGATCAGTCGGCATTATTTAAAGCATAATAGAAAGAGGTGCGGACATGAAAGAGATATACAAGGACTATTTGTTTGAAAAGCATATTCTTGTCAGTGATGGAGAGACAGAAGAAAAGCATGATTTTTGAAACCTTGTTTGCAATGGCTCATTTCTTTGGCGTAAAAATTACAAAGGGCAGGGAGCTTGTGCATTGCGGAATGGTAAAAGAACTATCTAAAAAGATTTGGAGAAAATGTTCCGAAACCGTTTTATAGAGGATTCCCTCAGAGTGTCCGAAATCTTTCTACAGAGGAATTATTATTTGATCAGCTTGCACATTATTTTAATGCGTACGGGCTTGGCAATTTTGAAGAGCCTGGGCATTCTATGTTTGAAAAAGATTTTGAACGTGCGGCTTTTCAGGAAGAGACAGAAGTACAGGAATTTGTGATACAAACGGAAGAAGAAGCAGAAGAAACGGTACGAGTGATTGTGAAGGATTTATTGTCAGGTTCGCGACCATTGAGTGAGAGGCAGTATACGCTTGTACTTACATTTATTCGTGACCATCTTGAAAATATTCCGGATATTGTATCAAAGAATACCTGTGTAAGACTTTTAATTGACACGAAAAATCTTTCGCTGGCAGACAGTTTGAATCTGTCGGATGTTATGAAAATAGTAGATGAATTAAACTATCGGTATTATCACAATGATAATCCGAAAAAACTGAATTTTAAAAATCAGGATAGAAAATTCTTAACGGCACTACTGGACAGAATGTTTCGAGGTGACAGGTGCAATATTTGTACATGTTATGAAAAGAAGCAGCTATGGAATGGGTTCTTACATCATATTCATTATCAGCCGAAAAACGAAGAGGCGGAAATATTTGTACATGCCATGAGAACGAAAGGCAATGAGTCTGTATACAGTGAGTTTGAAAAGCTGATGCAGGAAAACAGATGTCAGCAAGCAGCAGAATTATTGCGGGAAAAGAAAGGAACATCTGCATTGCTTCGAAATATGGATTACATTATCAGCCGTATGGATCGAGAAGATGAGCAAACATTCCTTTCGGAATTCCCAGAGGATTGCAGTACATTGATATTGTTACAACTATTGTTCAGATATGAAGGAGTGCAGAGAAAGGATGGACGTATTTTCAAGTTTACACAGCATAATCTCATGAAGGTTCATTATGAAACACCAGAGGAGAGTAAGAAATGTCAAAGCAGGCTTACGGAAGAGCAGGTAAAAGAAGTTGGGAAAATGATTCGTTCAAAACTTTCTGAGAAACTCAGAAATCGACTGGGAAAGGTATATATTGAACGTCCATGAAAAATTATACACTTCCATTAGCAGAAAATACTTCGCAAGGAGGATTGGGTGTTCTTTCTAAAGGAAGCAGGATTCCAATAGACGAGGGAAAAAAGCTAAGGGCATTTACCTATTGGGAGAAGGTGAACGATATTGATCTTTCGGTATTTGCACTTACAGAAGATGGTAATCGGAGAGAATTTTCCTGGAGAACGATGTCGAGACACCAGTCAGGAGCAATTACCTATTCTGGTGATGAAACAAGCGGTTATCTGGGAGGTTCTGAATACTTTGATATCAATCTTCCGGAATTCAATGGCACGGTATTCTGAATATCGATATTTGATTTTTGCGATAACGTTTATTCTGGGAAAAACTTTAATGAATGCTTTTGTAAGGCGGGGTATATGCTGAGAGATTGGGATGATAGTGGACAAGTATATGAACCTAAGACAGTAAAATCGGCATATCTTGTGAATTGTGAGAGTACCTTTGCATATCTTGTTTTGGAATCAGATCCTTTTCACGAATGAATTTGTCTGGCTTAATGTAGCAAAAAAATAGTAAATCAAGGGTGGCTGGAGATACAAATCTTTCATTCTTGACAGATATTTTCCTCTTACAGATGTTATGAATATGTATGATTTCTTTTCTATGATGGCAGAAAAAAATTGTTGAAGATCCTATGGAAGCAGATGTGGTGGTAACAGATCACGAAGTAAAATGTACTGAAGAAGCCCAGATAATAAGAGAATATGATTTCGAAAAAATCCGGATGTTAATGGAAGATGCAAAATAACTGAGGAGGACAAGTATGAAATTTGAAGATAGAGTACAGTTAAAATTATCAGATTTGACAGAAGAATTATTTGAGAAAATTGTTGCCTATGGGTTTTTTTGCGCCATCTGGAATGGGTGGACCAGGGTGCGTGATTATGATCGCTGAAGATGGTGGATCTTATCAATTTTACGGACCTGAGTTAAATAATCTTAACTATCATAGAGAATGGGCTTCTTTATTTTCAGTGTTAAATCCGTGAAGAATTTGAGAGTTGATATAAGATATAGTTTGCGACTTTTCCAGGTTCGGTAGAACGGGAATTGTGTATGGAGGAAGTAAGATGTTTGAGATAGTCCCATCTCAATGGATGAAAAAATGTTTTGAAGAAATTGGTTTTGCATTTAACAGATTTTCAGAAGGCAATCTTAATCTGGAATGCATCAGGCAGACTCAGGCAGGAATTTTAGATGCCTTGGAGGAGCTGTCGGAAGAAACGAAGGATGAAACTCTAAGAATAAAGTCGGGACTGTAGTCCTGAAATTTGCTCAAGTCATCCTGTGAAACATTGCTCATGCTCATTCCAACCTTTGTAAAGCTGTTTGTAAGGTATGATTTAAGCTCCTCGGGAGTCATACTGCTGCTTGTTTTGTCTTTGACAATTGCCGAATAATACTTTTTGCCGATTTTGCCGTAACCGCAAAGACCTTCTTCGTTTTTGCCTGATTTTTTGAGACTTTCAAGTGCTGAATTTGCTGATTTCAAAGCAGGAATGTAGTATTCTTCAAAATACTTTTTATTGGTTTCGACAACAGTCTTTTTCTCGGAATCGCTAAGACCGAGTGACTTTATTCTCGACTCAAACTCGTCAACAAGCACGGACTTGTCATTCTTAATATGCTTTTCGCACTCGTCAATTGACTGCTGTGCAATATCTTCAGCCATAAAATAACCGTCCTCAGCCTGTTTCCTTGTGAACTCAATGCACTCGTCCATATAGCGTTTTGTGTCCTTCAAAACAGCAAGGTAAAGGTCGGTATCATCCTTTTCATAGAAAGTAAACTCGGACAGGGTGGTAAAGAGGTTTGCAACAATTCCCGACTGCGGTGCAAATATACTCTGCAATTCTGTTGTACCCTCATATGAAAGCTGAATTTCAAAGTAGCTTTCAAGGGTGTCATATGTCTGCTTTTGCGAAGAAGTAAGTCCCGAACGGTCAAACTCCTCCAAATCCGTTTTTGCCTCTTTCAGTTCATCAAAGGATTCTTTTGTATCTTTATCGGACACATGACCGAGGGTATAGTCCTCCTCGTCATATTTCAGACCGTAGTCCGACGGATTTGAAATGTCAAAATGTGCGGTAAGAGCGTCATCCTCAAGTTCTTCCGAAAACAAATCGTCACAATATTTATCAAACTGAATTTGTGCATCCGTTTTGGTTGGTTCTGTGTCAGAGTCAAAGTCACAGGCACAAACAGAAAATGCCATAACGGCACACAACATAACAGCAAGCGTACCCTTGAGTGACTTTTTATTTATAATTTTCTTCATTTTGTCCTCCGTAAAGATTGTTGTTTACCAAAGTATAACATATTATCGTGCTGTTATTCAATGATTATTTTTAATTTTACCCTTTTCCGCAGTAACCGTAGCAACGCTCAACAGGCATTGCCGTTCTTTTTCAACAATTGTTGAAAACTATGTGGAAAATGTGTATAATAATCAACCCTGCTCAATTGTATTTTTGTAAATTGTAACCATTTGTAATTATTTGTAATTTTCTCTGTAGGGGCGTTCATTGGACGCCCGCCTTGATGAAATATTATGTCCATACACATATGTTTTGATATAACATAAATTGTGTATTCAAATTTGCACGAATTGGGAACGGCGGCTCGCCGTAATTTTCAATTTATAAATGCTTTATCGCTTCGCTTAAATCCGTACACAAAAAATCTATCATCGGTTTAATTTCGTCTGTGGGTTCGAGCAAATCGGGTACCATAACCGTGGTCATACCTGCGGCATGTGCAGATTTTATGCCGTTAATGCTGTCCTCAAACGCAACGCAGTCCACCGGCTCAAGTCCGAGCTTCTTTGCGGCAATCAGAAAAACTTCGGGATCGGGCTTGCCGTTTTTAACATCATCACCGCACACGAATGCGTCAAATTTATCATAGAGATTGATTTTCTTCATAATCTTCAAAGCCGTTTGTGACGAGGTTGAAGTTGCAAGCGAAATTTTACAACCGACTGATTTTAAATAATCAAAAATTTCGTACAAGCCCTTTTTTACAGGCACACCGTTCTTTTCGATACGCTTAAAATAGCGGATTCTCGACTCCGCCTTGTAAGCAGGATAGTCAAAATCATCGCCGTAAACCGACTTGTAATATTCGCAGGAATCCTCACGGCGAAGTCCGATTGTCTTTTTGAAAATGTCGAGATTAAACTTTTTGCCGTCCTCATCAAGCATTTCCTGCCAGATTGAATAAACAAGCCTTTCGCTGTCAATCATAAGCCCGTCCATATCAAAAACTGCGCCCTTAAACATAAAACCGCCCCTTTTTCGCTTTTAAGTCTGTATATAATAGCATATTTTACAAAAAAAGACAAATCGGTTGTAATTGCGACAAAGTTATGATACAATCGTTTTAATGGTCTGTGAAAAATATAAATTTGAGGGTAAGGAAGTTTTATGGCAACATCAATTTATGCAAAACCTATCAAAGCAAAAACGATTCTGAAATTCACTTTGCCAACCGTTCTTATGATGGTTTTTATGTCACTTTACACGGTTGTTGACGGAATCGTTGTTGCGAACTGTGTCGGAAGTAACGCATTGTCTGCAATCAATATTGTATATCCGTTCACGCTCGTATTTATGGCTGTGGGCTTAATGTTTTCAACAGGCTCAAATGCTATAATCGCAAAGAAAATGGGAGAAGGCAAACAGGAGGAAGCAAACCGACTTATGTCCGGTGTTGCAATCACGGCAACGGTCATTTCTGTTATCATTGCTGTGCTGTTCACAATTTTTGCCGAACCTATGTACATGATGTTCGGTTCAAACGAAAAAATTCTCCCCTACTGCATTGACTACGGCAGCGTTATGATTCCGTACGGCTTTGTAATGTGCTGGCAGATGCTCAACCAATCGTACCTTGTAACAGCAGACAAGCCACATATCATGCTTGTTTTCTCGATACTGTCGGGTTGCACAAACATTGTGCTTGACATTCTTTTTATGGCAGTGTGGGATTTTGGAATAATCGGTGCAGGACTCGGCACAATCATCGGAATGGCTGTGGGTGCAATTCCGCTTTTGCTCTTTTTCAACAAAAAGCAGACTCTGCACTTTGGCAAGCCTGAATTCAAGGTACGTGAAATCCTCTTTGCAATGGCAAACGGCTCGTCAGAGGCTGTGACAAATCTTTCAACAGCCGTGACAACAGCGCTGTTCAACATTCAGATGATGCACTTTGCAGGCGCAAAAGGCGTTGCGGCTATAAGTGCTATTTTGTACATTCACTTTATTTTCACAGCTGTTTCGTTTGGATTCACTTCGGGAGTTTCACCCGTCATCAGCTTTAACTACGGCGCACAAAATCACGAAAAACTGCAAAAGCTGTTCAAATTATGCATAAAAATCACGCTGATAATTTCGGTTGCAATGATTACGGCATCTGAATTTTTTGCAGAACCGCTTGTCGGAATTTTCTCGGCAGGCGACGAAAAAATCCAGCAGATTGCACTCAGCGGATTCAGAATTTTTGCAATAAATTATCTGTTGTGCGGAATGAATATTTTCGCATCGGGACTTTTCACCGCACTCAACAACGGCAAGATTTCAGCCGTAATTTCAGTTGCAAGAACACTTGTTTTCGAGTGTGCCGCAATGCTGATTTTGCCGATGTTTATAGGCATAAACGGTGTATGGTCGGCATTGCCCGTTGCAGAATTGTGTGCCGTTGCAATTTCCGTAACATTTATAATTGCCAATGCAAAAAAATACCATCTGGTCGGTGTACCGCCGCTCCCCGTTCGTGCAGACAGTTTGTGATATCAAAAACATATTATGTCCGAGTGTAGCATTGTAACCATTTGTACAAATAAACGCAAAAAAATCCGAGCATCAAAACAATGCTCGGATAATTTTTTACAACCAACAATTAAAGCTCAATTAAAATCGAAATCAGATTGCACGAACTCTGATTACGCCGTCAACTGCTGCGATTTTTGCAAGGTCATCTGCACCGGCGCCTGCAACATCAATAATTGTGTAAGCATAGTCGCCACGGCTCTTTGAAAGCATATTTTCAACATTGCCGCTAATCTGTGTGAGAACCTTCTTGAGAAGCTCGGGAACATTCTTGTGAGCAACGCAGAAACGAGTATCGTCAGCATTTGTTCTTGCAAGTGAAATTGCAGGATAGTTTACGGAGTTGATGATGTTACCGTTCTCGAGGTACTCCTTAACCTGATCACAAGCCATAACAGCACAATTTTCTTCACTTTCGGGAGTTGATGCACCGAGGTGTGGGAGGCAGATAATATTCTCTTCACCGAGGATATCGTCTGTTCCGAAGTCTGTAACATACTTGGCAACCTTGCCGCTCTTAACAGCCTCAAGAACAGCTGTTGAATTAACAAGACCGTCACGGCTGAAGTTGAGAATACGAACACCGTCTTTCATCTTGGCAATCATATCGGCATCGACCATATCTCTTGTGTCATCGGTAAGCGGAACATGGATTGTGAGATAGTCGCAATTTACCATAACATCTTCTGCGCTCTTCATGAGCTTAACTGTAGGAGCAAGCTTGAGAGCGTTGCCTACAGACATAAACGGGTCAAAGCCGATTACATTCATACCGAGAGCAACAGCGGCATTTGCAACAAGAATACCGATTGCTCCAAGACCGATAACACCGAGGGTCTTGCCCTTGATTTCGGGGCCGACGAACTGACTCTTGCCCTTTTCAACCATCTTACCAACAGCTGCACCGTTGCCCTTGAGAGTCTTTGCCCATTCATAACCCTCAATAACCTTACGGTTTGAAATAAGAAGTCCTGCGATAACAAGCTCCTTAACAGCGTTTGCATTAGCACCCGGTGTATTGAAAACAACAATACCCTGCTCACTGCACTTATCCTTCGGAATGTTGTTTGTGCCTGCGCCTGCTCTTGCAATTGCAAGAAGGTTGTCGGCAAATTCCATATCGTGCATTGCGGCACTTCTTACAAGAACTGCGTCAGGGTTCTGAACATCGTCACCGTATTTATAGTTATCACCGAGACGGCTTGTGCCGATAGCGGCGATTTTGTTTAATGTAAGAATGTTATACATCAAAATCAATCCTTTTTAATTTTTTATTTTAAGAATTTACAATAACAGGCGAACAGCGTTCGCCCGTTATATCATAATATTCAATAATTACTTGTTTTCAGCCTCAAACTTCTTCATAAACTCAACGAGTTTTTCAACGCCCTCATAAGGCATAGCGTTGTAGATTGAAGCTCTCATACCGCCGACTGTGCGATGACCCTTGATATTAACAAGACCGTTTTCAGTAGCCTCTTTAACGAATTTAGCGTCAAGGTCAGCGTCACCTGTAACGAACGGAACATTCATAAGCGAACGATCCTCGGGAACAACAGTACCCTTGAAAAGCTCTGAAGAATCGAGGAAACCGTAGAGAAGGTCAGCCTTCTTCTTGTTGATTTCATACATCTTATCAAGACCGCCAACCTCGTTCTTAATCCACTCAAGAACAAGCTTTGCAATGTAGATTGTGTAGCAAGGCGGTGTGTTGAACATTGAACCGTTGTCAGCGTGAGTTTTCCAGTTAAGCATTGTAGGAGTGATATCCATAGCGTTGCCGATAAGATCCTCACGAACGATAACAACCGTAAGACCTGCCGGAGCCATGTTCTTCTGTGCGCCTGCATAGAGAACGCCGAATTTTGAAACATCAATCGGTCTTGAAAGAATACAGGAAGAAATATCTGCAACGAGCGGAACATCACCTGTGTCGGGAAGCTCGTGATAAACAGTACCGTAAATTGTGTTGTTCATGCAAATGTAGAAATAGTCAGCATCCTTTGTGAATGTTGAAGGATCAAGCTTTGGAATGTATGTGAAGGTCTTGTCAGCCGATGAAGCAACAACATTAGCCTGACCGTAACGGGCAGCCTCTGCATGAGCCTTTTTAGCCCACTGACCTGTGATAACATAATCAGCCTTACCGCTCTTTGTCATAAGGTTCATAGGGATAGCCGCAAACTGTGTTGACGCACCGCCCTGAAGGAAAAGAACCTTGTAGTTGTCGGGAATGTTCATAACCTCTCTCAAAAGAGCCTCAGCACCCTCAATAATTGTACCGTAAATTTTTGAGCGGTGTGACATTTCCATAACGCTCTGACCACTGCCTTCGTAGTCGAGCATTTCTGCCGCAGCTTTTTTAAGCACAGACTCAGGCAGCATTGAAGGACCTGCCGAAAAATTATATACTCTTGCCATTTCTGATATCTCCCTTTTTAAAGAAAATTTAAAAATATAGTTGTAAAAATAAATACATTTCAATTATACGCTTTTAGCACGCTAAAGTCAATAAATTCATAGCACTAAAGCATAAAAATCGAAAAATTTCGTGATTCTGTTGTGCAAATTAATCAGCCAAGCTTAATTTTGCCGATACAGCCAACGATTTCATCCCTCATACGCTCAGCCTCTTTGCGAGCGGCAACGGCAAAATCATCTTCTGTAAGTCCCTGCTTTTTCCATGCACACATAATGCCACGGCTTGAATTGATGATTGCACCAAGACCGTTTTCGTCAAATGCGTTTTTAACATCATCGGCACCGCCGCCCTGAGCACCGTAACCGGGAACAAGGAAAAATGTGTGCGGAAGTTTTGCTCTCATTTCACCGAGCTGTTCGGGATATGTTGCACCCACAACTGCACCTACTGCCGAATAGCCGTGCTTACCCATAAGGTCTTCGCCCCAGCCTTCGCACATCTTGCCCATATGCTCATAAACGCTCTCATTTGTTTCAAGCTTCATATCCTGAAGCTCTCCCGAGCTTGGGTTTGAAGTTTTTACAAGAACAAAAATGCCCTTGTCGTCCGAATCGCAAATTTTTGCAAGCGGCTTGATACCGTCTGTTCCGAGGTAGCCGTTTACCGTGAGTGCGTCTGCACCGAATGCGTCAATACTTTCGCCTGCAACATCTGTATGACCGAGGTGTGCCGTAGCATATGCCTCCATAGTTGTGCCGATATCGTTACGCTTGCCGTCTGTGATAACGAACATACCCTTTGACTTTGCATAAGCGATTGTGTCACAAAGAGCCTTAACACCCTGCCAGCCGTACATTTCATAATATGCAGCCTGTGGCTTTACGGCAGGAACAATATCATAAAGTGCGTCAATAAGCGCCTTGTTGAATTCAAAAAGTGCAGCAGCCGCACCCTCAAGCGTCTTGCCATACTTTTCAAAGCATTTTGTTTTGATTGATTCGGGAACATAGTCAAGCTTAGGGTCAAGACCTGCAACCGTAGGATTCTGCATTTTTACAATATTTTCGATAAGTCTGTCAAAGGCCATAGTGATTCTCCTCATTTTTTTGTTATTCTGTAGTGGCGAATTATTATTTTTTAGCTGTTGATAATATCATAAAGTTCATTTGAGAACTTGTAATAATCCTGTCTGTCCTCTTTTACGAACTGAATTGCAGGACGGGGATGTGTGTTGTACTGACCTGTGAGAAGGTACGGAATATCGTAACCCCACTTAACGCCCTCAGCCTTAAACTTGTGGGTGTACTCCTCAATGATTTTGAGAATAGGAGCAACCTGATACTTCGGGTTCTTGAGGAAACCGAGAAGAAGTTCAAGCGCACAGTTGCCTGCGCCTCTGCCCATGCCGTCAACGGTTGCGTCAAGGTAGCTGACACCCTGAGTCATAGCCTCAATTGTGTTGGCAAAAGCAAGCTGCTGGTTGTTGTGAGCGTGAATACCGACCGACTTGCCGTACTTGTCGGCAATTGAGCAGTAAAGGTCTGCAAGTCGTCTTGACTCCTCGGGATAGAGTGCGCCGTAGCTGTCAACAATGTAGAAAGCGTTTACGGGAGTTTTGCCGAGAGTTTCAAGAGCCGCTGTAATATCCTCGGTTCTTGCCTTTGAAACAGCCATAATATTGATTGTTGTTTCGTAGCCCTTCTTTGCAGCGTCCTCAATCATTTCAACAGCCGCAGGAATTGCGTTGATATATGTTGCAATTCTGATGAGGTCAATCGGGCTGTCCTTCTTTGCGATAATATCCTTCTTAAAATCTGTTCTGCCGACATCAGCCATAACAGCGATTTTAAGAGGAGTCTTGTTGTCGCCTACAATTTTTCTGATATCTGCATCGTTACAGAATTTCCACTTACCGAAATCTTCTTCGTTAAAGATTTCCTTTGATGCCTTGTAGCCGAATTCCATATAATCAACACCGGCTTTAACATTTGCATTGTAAAGAGCCTTGATAAATTTGTCGTCAAATCTGAAATCGTTACAAAGACCGCCGTCACGGATTGTTGCATCTACTACTCTGATATCCTGTCTTACCGACAGGAGGTCGCCTTTCTGTGCCATAATTTTACTCCTTTATGTTAAAGTTTATATTAAATTAAATTTATTTGGTGGGCGAACACGGTGAGCCGCCGTCCCCAATTCGTGCAGACAGTTTGACAAATAAAAAACATTTATGCCCGAGCGTAGTACAGCTACCGTTTGCACAATTTTAATCGTATCAACATCTACAATTAAAACAAACTCAATCTTCAAAAACTACCTTACCGCCGAGGATTGTCTTTTTGACTTTACCTGTGAGGGTTCTGCCTTTAAACGGGGTGTTTTTGCTTTTGCCGTGAAGTTTATCAGCATCAACTGTCCATTCTTCATCGGGATTTATAAGAACAACATCGGCATTTGCACCGACTGAAAGTGTGCCTGCGTTGATTTTCAAAATCCTTGCAGGATTAACACTCATCTTCTCAACAAGCTGTGAAAGCGTCATTCTGCCTGTCTTAACCAGGTATGTGTTGCAGACCGCAAACGAGGTTTCCATGCCGATTGAACCGTTGGGGGCTTTTACAAAATCAGCCTTTTCCTCGGGTGTGTGCGGTGCGTGGTCGGTTGCTATGGCATCAAGCGTGCCGTCACAAAGCCCGTTGATAATCTCGTCAACATCAGCCTGAGTTCTGAGAGGCGGATTCATTCTGTAATCAGCGTCACCTCTTAAAAGCTCCCTGTCCGTGAGCGAAACATAATGCGGAGCGGTTTCGGCGGTCACCTTAACACCTCTCCTTTTGGCATCACGGATAAGTGCAACGCTTGTTTTGGTGCTGACATGGCAGATATGAATAGGCTCGTTAAGAGCGGCGGCAAGTGCAATTTCTCTTGCAGTTCCGCAGTCCTCGGCACCGGCAGGGATTCCCTTGACTCCGAGCTTTTCCGAAACCTCGCCCTCGTTAATTTTACCTCCGTCGGCAAGAAACAAGTCCTCGCAATGTGCGACAATTGTCATGCCGAGCTTTGGAGCTTTTTTCATTGCGTCACTCAAATACTTTGTGTTTTCAACAGGTCTGCCGTCATCGGTAAGTGCTATTGCACCTGCACTTTTCACAGCGTCAATGTCTGTGGGTTCTTCGCTTTTAAGCCCCTTGGTAACGCTTGCCGCAACATAAACACGGCTGTCGGCGTCTTTAGCCTTGTCAAGAATATACTTTACAATCTCGGGGCTGTCGGTTGTCGGGTTGGTGTTCGGCATTGCAAGCAGGCTTGTAACACCGCCTGCGGCAGCCGCCTTGCATCCCGTGATAATATCCTCTTTGTGAGTCTGACCGGGATCACGAAGATGCACATGCATATCAACAAATCCCGGAACGGCACAAAGACCGTCTGCGTCAATAATCTCTCCGTCTGATGTAATGCCGCTGCCGATTTCGGCAATCACACCGTCCTTTATGAGAATATCTGTTTTTTCGTTAAGCTTGTCGGCAGGGGAAACAACCACTGCGTTTTTAATTAGCATTTCCATGTTTTTCCTCCGTTAAGAAAAGAAATTATCTTCTCTTGTTTCTGTTTGCAGGGCGGTGATTCTGCTGGGGCGGCGGTCGGTTCTGCTGTGAACCTGACAGTGACAATAAATATTTTTGGAGGAAAACATGAGAACGATTCATACAGATGAGATCATCAAGAATATAAAAGAGATGTGCATCGAGGCAAATTTATCTCTGACAGAAGATATGAAATGCCGTTTTAAGAATGCAACAGAAAGTGAAAAGAGCCCATTAGGAAAACAGATTTTAAATCAATTGCAGGAAAATATGGAAATTGCAGCAGCAGATCAGATTCCAATCTGTCAGGATACAGGAATGGCAATCGTATTTTTAAATATCGGACAGGATGTTCATATTGAGGGTATGGATTTACATGATGCAGTTAACGAAGGGGTGCGTCAGGGGTATACAGAAGGATATCTTAGGAAATCTGTTGTAAAGGATCCGTTGATTCGTGAGAATACAAAAGATAATACACCTGCGATCATACATATAGATATTGTCCCAGGGGAAAATCTTGAAATCCTAGTAGCTCCAAAAGGATTTGGAAGTGAAAATATGAGTCGTATATTTATGTTAAAACCAGCAGATGGAGAAGAGGGGATAAAGAAATCAGTAATTCAGGCAGTCAAAGATGCAGGACCTAATGCCTGTCCACCAATGGTTGTAGGTGTTGGACTGGGTGGAAGTTTTGAAAAAGCAGCATTTCTAGCTAAGAAGGCATTGACGAGAAACTTAGAATACACCATCTGAGAAGCCACATATTGCGAAATTAGAGAAAGAATTGTTAGAAAGAAATCAATCAGTTAGGTATTGGTCCAGGAGGGCTTGGAGGTTCAACAACTGCGTTAGGACTTAATATTGAGACATACCTACACACATTGCGGGAATGCCATTAGCAGTAAACTATCTGCTGTCACGTAAATCGTCATGCACATAGAGTGTTATAAAGAAGTTAGATATTATCTATCGTTCAGACGAAAATTTTTAGAATATAGTATTTTTTAAATACAAGGAGTAGAAGATTATGGAGAAACATTTAAATGTTCCAGCAAATACAGAAGAGTTGGCAGAGCTTAAATCTGGAGATTATGTATATTTGACAGGAACGATCTATACAGCTAGAGATGCGGCACATAAAAGAATGTATGAAACGCTGTTAGATGGGAAAGAATTACCAGTAGATGTAAAAGGGCAGTTTATTTATTATCTCGGGCCAACACCAGCAAGAGAAGGACAGGTCATTGGATCAGCAGGACCGACAACAAGCAGCAGAATGGATAAATATACCCCAACGATGCTTGATCAAGGATTAAAAGGTATGATCGGAAAAGGAAAACGATCTTCAGAAGTCATTGAATCAATAAAACAGAATGGTGCAGTATATTTTGCCGCAGTTGGAGGAGCAGGAGCACTTCTTTCAAAGTGTATTAAGGAGGCGGAAGTAATCGCTTATGATGATCTGGGAACAGAAGCAATTCGAAAATTAAGAGTTGAAAACTTTCCAGTTATTGTAGTAATTGACAATCAGGGGAATAATCTTTATGAGACTGCAGTAGAAAATTTCAAAAAATTAAAATAATCAATCAAAACCTATTGACAAAAGGAAATTACTTTGGTAAGATATTCAAGCGTCATGTGAATGACGGATGCAATTAAATATATTGATATTTAGGCATTTGCAGAAGTACTCAAGTGGCTGAAGAGGTGCCCCTGCTAAGGGTATAGACCGTTTACGCGGTGCGAGGGTTCAAATCCCTCCTTCTGCGCTTATTAAATCTTCCAAATAGGAGGATTTAATTTTTTGATAAAAGGTATTGACATGGATGCAAAAGTGTGATATCTTATAGAAGTTGCACTGCTTATAGCAGAGTAACAAATATCATTTAGAAAGATGATGAAAAGAGCATTTATTTATTTGAGTTGTTGGACGGAGAACGATCACAACAATTGAATAAAATAAATCAAAAAAACTCTTGACAGAATGAAATGAAAATGATATGATATAAAAGTTGCTGCGGTTCATATGAAGAACGGGTTAACAAAATAAATCAAAAAAAGTTCTTGACAAGCCAAGAACGAAGTGATATAATGATAAAGCTTCTTA